>Ga0315899_10001911_pt1 | contig 23506 bp, 16 predicted proteins | sample LakEriMetagenome_2_FD_203518 | JGI IMG/M metagenome (GOLD analysis project Ga0315899, IMG submission 203518) | Freshwater fungal communities from buoy surface, Lake Erie, Ohio, United States - Buoy 4 MA112 | ecosystem: Environmental > Aquatic > Freshwater > Lake | place: USA: Lake Erie, Ohio... | reverse complement strand
TAAGAAGAGAAGTGTCGTTTTTAGGGATATCGAGGCTGCTATTACCTCGATGTTGGTATGTGCGTTATAACTTGGGGCAATTCGAAGATTTAGCCAATGCAAACGGCTGCCCACGGACTCATCCCATTTTTTGACTCAACTAATTTTCATTTACTATGACTTGGATTTCCATCAAACAAGCACGGCATTCAGATTCTATCGGCAAGACGGTTGAAGTTCGTGGGTGGGTTCGGACCCGACGCGATAGCAAGGGAGGCTTCAGCTTTATCGAGGTTAATGACGGCAGTTGCTTCGGGAACTTGCAAATCGTTGCAGATGGGGCTTTGCCAAACTATCAATCGGAAATCATCTCACTGACCGTTGGCAGCAGCGTCAAGGTTTCTGGGGAAATCAAAGAGAGCCAAGGTAAAGGGCAATCGACCGAGATGGTGGCCTCGAACGTTCAAATCACGGGACTCGCCAGCGCAACCGACTATCCGCTTCAAAAGAAACAACACACTTTCGAAAAACTTCGAGAGTGGGCTCACTTGCGACCTCGAACCAATACCTTTGGCGCAGTAACTCGCGTTCGCAACCAATTGAGTTTTGCGACTCACGAATTCTTCCAACAAGACGGCTTTGTCTACGTTCACACCCCACTGATCACAGCGAGTGATTGCGAGGGAGCCGGGCAAATGTTTCGAGTCACAACATTGCCACTCGACAAAATACCCATGGTGAACGGCAAGGTGGATAACACCAAGGACTTCTTCGCCAAACCATCGTATTTGACCGTCAGCGGGCAACTTGAGGGTGAAGCCTATGCAACCGCATTGGGAAAGATCTACACGTTTGGCCCAACCTTTCGCGCCGAGAATTCCAATACTTCGCGACACCTCTCGGAGTTCTGGATGATCGAGCCAGAAATGGCCTTCTTCGAACTAACTGACAACATGACTCTCGCGGAGCGTTATCTCAAGTTCATGATCAAGTCGGTGTTTGACCACTGCCATGAGGATATGGAGTTTTTTGAGCAAAGAATTCAGCCAGGCTTGTTGCAGGCACTGACTCTCGTGCTCGAAAAACCCTTTACCCATCTTTCCTACACGGAAGCAATTGACATTTTACTAGCAAGTGGAGAGAAGTTTGAGTTCCCAGTCTCATGGGGAGTCGATTTGCAGGCCGAGCATGAACGCTATATTACAGAGAAGCACGTGAATGGACCTGTCATTCTCTACAACTATCCCAAAGAGATTAAATCGTTCTACATGCGACTAAACGATGATGGTAAAACCGTCGCCGCGATGGACGTTTTGGTTCCCGGCGTTGGTGAGATCATCGGAGGCAGCCAGCGCGAAGAGCGACTGGATGTTCTCACGGAACGCATGGTACAGAGCGGTTTGAACCCTGACGATTATTGGTGGTATCTGGATCTGCGAAGATTCGGAACTGTACCACACGCAGGCTTTGGGCTGGGATTAGAACGGATGGTCCAATACACGACTGGCATGGCGAACATTCGCGATGTAATTCCGTTTCCACGAACTCCAGGAAATTGTGAGTTCTAATCGATACCATTGGATGGCATGACAAGTCTATTCGCACGATCAAGCGGCGTATTACTGCACATCACTTCACTACCGGCATTCTCGTTACCCCACGGAAATGGCAACCATGGTTCCGATGGTGTTTGGGCCGCTGGGGATTTGGGTTCCGGAGACCTAGGTCCATCCGCCTACGAGTTCGTCCGCTATTTGGCAAGTGCGAAACAAAAATGGTGGCAGGTTCTGCCCTGCAGCCCAACTGGCTACGGATTCTCTCCGTATCAGTCACCGTCGTCCTTCGCAGGCAATGCTTATTTGATTAGCCCATCTTTGCTCGTGCGCGATGGGTTGCTCAAGCTAGAGGAATGGGTTGATGCCTCTGATTCTTCTCGGTCGTATTGGCATTCGGATCGTTGTCATTTTGAAAGCTCCGCCAGTAAACGGATGGAGCTACTCCGAATTGCTTACCGTAGGTACCAAAACCAACGGAGCGATTTGCACCCAGCACTACAGGAATTCCGACACCGCCATCATACATGGCTCGACGATCACTGTTTGTTTACTGCTTGCAAAAATCACCACGCAGAACGGTCTTGGATCGATTGGAGCCCAGAGCTTGCGCGTCGCGATTCACACGCATTAACGGAGTGGTCGGATCGACTGAGGGTTGCAATCGAGTTCGAAGCGTTCGTTCAATTTTTATTCGATCGGCAATGGTCCGAGCTTAGAAGCTATGCCCGTGAACAGGGCGTGCTTCTTATTGGAGACATCCCGATTTTCGTGGCTTATGACAGTGCGGACGTCTGGGCCAATCAACATCTCTTTGAACTTGATGATCGAGGGCAGCCTTATATTGTTGCCGGCGTTCCACCTGACTATTTCTCTGAATATGGACAGCGGTGGGGCAATCCTCTTTATCGCTGGGAATCGCACAAACATTCAGGCTACGAATGGTGGATGCGTCGCCTATGCAGGATGCTTGATCAATGCGATCTCCTTCGAATCGATCATTTCCGTGGCTTTGAATCGTATTGGGAGATCCCTGCGCACATGCCAGACGCGAGATCGGGAGAGTGGAAGCCGGGTCCACGCGATGACTTTTTTAATGCGCTGATCCGCACTTTAGGAGGCGGTGAGCTTCCTGTGATTGCGGAAGATTTGGGGCTGATAACCGACGAAGTTCGCGAACTTCGCGATCGATTTCACTTCCCAGGCATGAAAATCATTCAGTTCGGGTTTGGTGGCATCGATCCTAAATCTCTGGATCTACCTCACAACTACCCAACTCATTGCATTGCTTACACCGGCACGCACGATAACGATACCATTGTTGGTTGGTTCCAAAGCCAAGCAGGCCAAGGGAGTACGCGAACACAAGACGAGATTGACCGGGAAAAGAGCTTTGCCCTCAAGTATCTTGGTTGCAACCCACACGATGTCCATCTTGGAATGATGCGAGCGATTTGGTCGAGCGCCGCGACCATGTGCTTGGCTCCCCTACAGGACGTGTTGGGACTGGATGGTAAATCGAGGATGAATATGCCCGGTACCGCCGAAAACAATTGGAACTGGCGTTGCCCCCACAACGCAATTACCACCGAGTCGTCAGCGATGCTTGCTGATTTAACGTGGCTCTATAATCGCCTGCCCAAGGTCGCAGGAAGCGTGTGACTCAGAGGGGCATGGCCTGCGTGACTTTGATCGAACGATCCTGCTAAGAGTGTTGGATTGGGTCGCCTGTTTTTTGAGCAGGGTGAGTGGGCTGGGAGCGGATGTGACAGATCCAGCTCATGGCCCAAGGCATTTGTTCTCGTTTTTCCTTGCAAAAACAAAGGGAAAGCTGGCGATTTGATTTTACTGGCTGCGTTTGGCACGCACGTTGCTTATTTGTAGGATCCAGTGTTTATGCCTGTTTCTCAGGCGGACACCCTCTACCCAACAAGTCCAATACAGGAGAGTCCAGAGTTCACTCTCGACTCTCCTGTTGGATTTTGTTTGCTAAGAGGCACGATGGTTGAGCTTCTCAAATCTGTCTGACAACGGCCCAAATAATTGCATTTGATATTTGCGTCGGCTAGCCGATTGCGAAAGTACCCGCGGCCTGGTCGCAGTATCCGCCTTATTGCACAGGCCGGGGTATCTTTTCTCTGGCTCACATTTCCTTGACTCGTTTTGGCTCCGTGAGTTGTCTTAGCAATTCATTTCAGGTCTGATGTCCTCTGCAGGACTGCTTCGGTTTGCCATATTGTAGACTCGTTGGAAGTGCGAAAAAAAATGGCTACGAAACTTTTCGTTCCGTAGCCTTGTTGTTTTTCCGAACTCTTGGGCAGACTAAGCTGCAATCGAGATTAGCGGAAGCGACTTACGTCGATTTCGATCTTGCCCAAGTCGTTCATGCCTTCTTTTAGCTCGAGGGTTGTGACCCCTTTGGCCCAGTTTTCTTTTTTGCCCCCCACGACAACTTCTTGGATAGATTTATCTTGGCTTTCGTGCCAAATGCGGAAATCGAGAGGCATACCTGCTGGGAGCTTAGAAATGGTAAGAACTCCATTTTCGTCGCTTACGCCGGTATAAGGGTGAGAACTTACGAAAACATAGGCTTTCATCCATGGATGGACATTGCATTCAACTGGAGTTGGCGCTCGCTCTTCTACTTCTGTTTTGATCTCAACGCTCGAGTTCGCTGGAATGACGGGGTTAACTTCTTTGTTTTCAAAAAAGGCCATCTTGGCATTATGCGAAACCGTATCGGAATTTTTCACTTCTAGAGTTTGACCGGCTCGCATTGTTAAGACGTGCGGTGTGAAGACGCACTTAGCGTTGTCGAGGACAGGCTTAGTCGTTGGAAGTTTGCTAAGCTCAGGGTGAATATCGCTGGCTTTAAGCTTCTTTTTCCGTGTGTCTAGCGTGAAAATGACATTAGCGATCCCCTTGTTGGACGGGTTGACGACCAAAGTTTCGGCCAAAGCGGCTTGCTGACCGCAACCGGGATCAGTCACCTTGAGAGATTCCATTTTTGGAGCCTCACCGGTTAGAACAATCGTCATTTTTAGGTCGGCCCATTTTTGAGCAAACGAGCTCTGCGACGTTAGAGCAACCGATCCAATTGCTAAAAGACCTAGGGTCAACTTTCTCATTATAAATGCCTTGTAGGTGGGGGGAGACGAGGTTTACTGTCGTTTCACCTTCATGTTAGATGATAACTCAGTTTTTTCAACGCTTGTGCTTCGCACGAGAGCCATTCGGTCACAAATCGCGGTTACTCGCGAGTCATTGTTAGCCGTTTTGATGCTGGAAGCACGGGCAATCGCTTCAAAAGATAGGGAAACCGAATCGCGGCGGGAAAGCGATTTGAACATGGGGTCTTCTAATAGTGCCTGAGCGTCTAAATCCGCCATGGTGTTGCGGATTGCTTTGTAAGGCTTCACGGTTTCAGAAAAATCAACATAATGCTGGCGGTAAGAGAAGACACTTCCACGATTGGCCCTAGGTTATCCCGATGGCTTGCGATCGATCGGCGTCTTCGAAGCTACTAAGCCTTACTTATCAACAAGAATAAGCCGGTAACTTTGCCGGGTTATGTTTCCTAAACGGGCCTATACCCTTTACGTTTCGATTGGAAACGCTGCACGACGCAATGACGACAACTTACAAAGACAGTGGCGTTGATTTAGAGCTTTATGAGCAAGCGATGCAAAAGTTGCCAGCGCTCATGCGTCGGACCTTTACTCCTCGGGTTGTCCGAAACGATGGCGGATTTGCGGGTCTCTACGCGTTAGACTTTGCCAAATCGATTTTTTCTCGCAATTACGAAGAGCCGATTCTGGTCTCCGGGACAGACGGAGTGGGAACAAAGCTGCAAGTGGCTCAAATGATGGGTCGGCACGATACGATTGGGGTCGATTTAGTGGCCATGTGCGTCAACGACGTTTTGTGCGTGGGTGCCGAGCCTCTGTTTTTTCTCGACTACATTGCGATGGGGCGAGACAACCCACCATTATTGGAGTCCATAGTTCGTGGTATCTCCGATGGGTGCATTAAAGCGGAATGTAGCTTGCTCGGTGGTGAAACAGCAATCATGCCGAGCCATTATCATGGCGACATGTATGATGTCGCTGGTTTCTGTGTTGGAGTTGTTGAGAAAAAGCGATTGGTCTCTGGACAGGCTATTACTCCTGGAGATGTGATTCTGGGAGTGAGTTCCTCGGGGCTTCATAGCAATGGGTTTAGTTTGGTTCGTAAGGTCGTTTTTGATAAGGCAAAGCTTGACGTTGATACTTACGTTGCCGAACTTGGAATGACTGTAGGCGAGGCGTTATTAACCCCAACCGTGATTTACAGCGAATTGGTTCGGAGTGTTTTGAGCCGGTACAAGGTAAAGAATGTCGTTCACGGGATTGGACACATAACCGGCGGAGGTCTTTTAGAGAATACGGAGCGGATTCTCCCTCCACATGTCGATTTGGTGTTCGATCGAGGTACATGGGAAGTCCCTGCTGTCTTTCCATGGCTCGAAAAACTTGGGCAGATCGAACCAAAGGAGATGGAGCATGTCTTTAACATGGGACTAGGGTTGGTCTTTATTGTTAGCGAGCATTTTGCGGATAGCATCCAAAGTCAAATCCGAGGGGCTGGGTACACCTGCTCCGTCATCGGTCGAGCGGAATCCGGAAGTGGCAAGAGTCGGTATTCAAGCTAGTAACAATTATGGCAAACCTGAGAATCATGCTTTTTGCAGGTGCCAAAGCCGCAGTAGGAACAGATCATCTAGCGATAGAGCTACAGCTGCCAACATCCATCTGCACCTTGAAGACGGCCATAGCGTCACAATATCCCGCGCTCGAACACATCATTAAATTTAGTCGTCTCGCTGTTGGTTGCGAATTTGTAGAGGACCAATACGTTATCGTTGAAGACAATCTACAACACGATATTGCACTGATTCCACCCGTTAGTGGTGGCTAAATGAAACAATGAAAACACTCGCTGAATCCCTGTTTACGGAGCTCGATCAACTAGTACTGATCGATTCGCATTCCCACATCAATCCACACAGTCCAGCGTCGAGAGATTTATCGGATTTATTGGGTTATCATTACTACACGGAACTTGCTCATTCCAGCGGAATGCGTCGAGCCGATATCGAAGAACCCGACTTACCAAATCGAGAGAAAGTTCGCCGGCTGTTCGGTCACTTGGGTAACATCGATAATACCGTTCAATGGTCGTGGTTTGTGGAGCTGACCCAGGAACTATTTGAATTCCAAGGCGACACCATTGACCATTACAACTGGGAATCGGTTTACGATCTTGCCCTAGCACGGATGAAGGAAAGCGATTGGGAAGAGAAGGTACTAAAAAAGAGCAAGGTCGAGAAAGTCTTTCTTACAAATGATTTTGATGATCCTCTTCAAGGTTTCAACACTGATCGCTACATTCCTTGTTTGAGAACTGACGATCTGGTTTTTCATTTGAATAACGAATCCGTGCAGCAAAGGCTTTCGAAATCGACCGGTTTATCGATCGACTCAATCAGTTCCTTGCGAGATGGCATTGGTCTGCTCTTTGCTCGTTTCGTTTCTAATCGAGCTCGAGCTTGTGCTATCTCATTGCCACCTTGGTTTCATCCACAAAAGCACAGTTCATCCTCTCCTCGCTTGGCTCAAGCCCTCGAAAAGGTACTGAGTGCAGGTACTGCAGTCGACGAAGAATCGAAACGCATGGTATCGGAATGGGTATTTTGGACCATTACCGAATTTGCGGATCATCATAAATTGCCATTCGATCTGATGATTGGAGTCAATCGCAAGGTCTACCCGTCTGGAGTCTTTCAAGGGCAGGATTTATATGATTCTCGGGTATCGTTGATCCAGTATCAAGAATTACTCAATGCGTTTCCGAACGTTACGTTTCCAATATCCGTCTTGGCGTCGGTAACCAACCAAGAACTAGTCGATTACGCATGGATCTTCCCGAACGTGGTTACACATGGCCATTGGTGGTATAGCAATACGCCGAATTACATCAAGCACGACCTCAGAGGTAGGATTGAAGCGATTCCTCGCAACAAGCAAATCGGCTATTACAGCGACGCTTACAAGCTGGAATTCATTTTGCCTAAATTTAGGATGTATAAACGAATACTCGCAGCGACTTTGGCAGAAGATTATTGCGTAGCGCGTGGTTGGTCCGAAACAAAAGCGATTGAGTTGGGCACTCAAATTCTACGTGGAAACGTAGAAACCATTTTCAGTATTCGGTAGTCCGATAACATTGTTCGGTGCACCGAAGCTTGGATGCTTCTGGAGCATCAGATTTACGAGCGAGATCAAAAGTGAAAAAAATTGGATTGGTTGGCTGGCGGGGAATGGTGGGTTCTGTTTTGATGCAGCGGATGCAACAAGAGCAGGACTTTGGATGTTTTGAGCCTGTTTTTTTCTCTACTTCAAATACGGGGGGCCAGGGACCGGTTATCAACGGTCAGTCAACTGGCGCGTTGCAGTCCGCGACCGATCTCGGAGCCCTAGCCAAGATGGATTCCGTTATCTCATGCCAAGGGGGTGACTATACGACCCAGGTCTATGACGAGCTTCGCAAATCGGGATGGAATGGATACTGGATTGATGCTGCCTCAACGTTGCGTATGCGGGACGACGCGATCATTATTCTAGACCCGGTCAATGAGTCAGTCATTCGTGATGGGTTAAAACGAGGGGTTAAAACCTATGTTGGAGGTAACTGTACAGTTTCCTTAATGCTGATGGCCTTGCATGGATTGTTTCGGCATGGCTTAATCGAGTGGCTAACCAGCATGACCTATCAAGCGGCCTCGGGCGCAGGTGCACAGAACATGCGAGAGTTGCTAACCCAAATGGGGGTCATCCATAGCAATGTCATTAGCCAGCTTGCTGATCCGGCATCCGCCATTCTGCAAATCGACAGAGATGTTGCGGCAACATTGAGGGATCCCGCGTTTCCGACCGAGAATTTCGGCGTACCTTTGGCGGGTAGTTTGATTCCATGGATCGACAAGGATCTCGGGAATGGCCAAAGCAAGGAAGAATGGAAGGGCTGTGTTGAAACAAATAAAATTTTGGGAAACCGACCCGGAACGATACCGGTGGATGGCATTTGCGTTCGGATCGGTGCAATGAGGTGTCATAGCCAAGCGTTGACAATCAAGCTAAAAAAAGATGTTCCACTCGACGAAATCTGTTCCATTCTAGATGAGGCAAATCCATGGGCAAAAGTCATTCCGAATGAGCGAGAGGCTTCCATACGAGGGCTTACACCAGCGGCTGTAACTGGAGGGCTCGTCTGCCCCGTCGGTCGGTTAAGAAAGTTGTCACTGGACAATTCTGGAGTTTATTTGTCCGCATTTACCGTGGGGGACCAATTGCTTTGGGGAGCCGCCGAGCCTTTGCGACGGATGCTGCGAATAATCCTCAATTAAACTTACGACGATCGGGGGAGTACCGCCCAAAGTCTATTTAGAATTTGTTCACTAGGCTACCATGTTATCAACGCTACCATGTTGCGGTTCGGATGCGAAACATTAACGCATTGGAATCGACGACGTATTGCTTCGATTTCGAAGATTGGATTTCGATAACACCAACCTCCCAGGGCTCATGTTCTCCAAAGAAACTTGGCAAAAAAATGTATCCTTGTTTGAGACAATCGTCTCAATGTCCTTCAATGCGGAGCTTGCCCAAGGAACTTTAGAGCGGGAGAGATTCCGGCACTACATGATCCAGGACGCGCACTATCTAGAGGGTTTTGCTCGGGCCTTAGCGTTGCTATCGGCCAAAGGGCATCAGTCTGACCACATAGTGCAGTTCGCAGAGTCGGCGCGAGTCGCAATCATTGTTGAACGCTCGCTTCATGGGGAGTACTTTATCGATTTCGGAATAACTCCGGAAGAATTTGCTTATACCGAACCAACACCGGTTTGTGAACATTATATCAGTTACCTCCTTCGCCTCGCTTCTCTCGAACCATTTGAAGTGGGTGTAGCGGGTGTGTTACCATGTTTTTGGATTTATCGTGAGGTTGGGAAACGCATATTGAGCGTTGCAACCCGTCCCAATCCTTATCAGCGATGGATTGATACTTACTCGGGAGAGGAGTTTGAGAAATCCGTTGACGCTGTGATTGCAGTTGTTGACAGCCTGGCCGCTAGCGCATCGGAGCGTAGTGTTCAATTGATGCACAAGGCATTTCGTCGATCAACTCAACTCGAGTGGATGTTCTGGGATAGTGCCTACCGTAAAGCTACGTGGCCGTGCAATTTCTAAGCCAGTCCTAGAGTGAAACTCGTAAATTCGTTTCGGAATCAAAGGGGCATCCATGACAGATCACATTAGCGAGCTCAATCACGCGATTAAACCTGTTCGCGAAAAGTTGCTACGCCACCTTCTTTATGAACATCTTACGAATCTAGATTCGCTTCGATTTTTCATGGAGCATCACGTCTTTGCTGTGTGGGATTTTATGTCGCTTCTAAAAGCCATGCAGTCTCACTTTTGTGGAACGACTATTCCATGGACACCAACTAGCAACGTTCTCGTTGCACGAATGATTCACGAAATTGTGCTCGCGGAAGAAACCGACAGCGACGGAGCTGGTGGTTACGCAAGTCATTTTGAATTGTATCTGAGATCCATGAATCAATGCGGCGCTGACACGACTCGCATCGAAAGATTCCTTAACTTGATACGCGATGGCATAGAGGTGGACGCTGCTTTAGAACAAATTACTGCGCCGCACTATGTGCGAAGCTTTGTCAACCATACGTTTTCGGTCATAAGAACTGGAGATCCAATTCAGATCGTTTCCGCGTTTACCTTCGGTCGTGAAAATTTGCTGCCAGAGGTATTTGGACAGATTGTGGAGAGAATTGATCAGCAGTCAGGAGGTGAGGTAGCGATGCTTCGCTATTACCTAGAGCGGCATATTGGGCTGGACGCTGATGTTCACGGGCCGCTCGCCGAACGGTTGCTTTGCCAACTTTGCGGAGACGATTCCGAATGCTGGAAGCGTGCCCAACAAGCAGCAGTTCAAGCTTTAGAGCATCGGCTGAAACTCTGGGATGGCATGAGTCAGGCCATTTTGACGAGCGATTCAGAAGGGGCTGTTTCCAGGAAATAAGCCGAACGGATAGCGGTGGGGGGATGGAAGCAATACTCGGAAAATGAACAGAGCATGGCGGATTGATAGCCTTTGTCGATGGTTGATTCCAGCCAGAAAGTAACCTGTTTTCCTGGGATTTATTGACCAATCGTGTCAGGGGCCCCAACTACAATTGGAGAAAGTTCCGACTTTCCTAATTCCGCCGAGGCGACCGTTGAAGCTCGAATCGCTCCTTACATTTTTCTACTCAAGTCCGTCCGCCAAGCTGCTTCGCGCCCAGAACGCTCCGTTTGTTGTTTATTTTCTAAACATAGTATTCAAAGTCGATGGAAACCTCACGATATCCCATGCTTTACTACAGCAGAGGCTCCGTCAGTTTCAGGAAGATCTTCGACCGACGCATTCTGATGTACTGCTCGACGAAGCCAGTAACTATTTGACGCAATGGTCAACTGGGGATTCACGATGGTTGAGAAGATTTTACGACTCGCAGGATGCAGACTCGGTTTATCAGTTAACGCCTCACACCGAGGAAGTAATAAAATTTCTCTCCCAAATTCTTGATCAAAGCTTGGGGTTTGTCGGCACCGAATCCAGATTAGCTCGCATCATCGCCACCTTGAACGATTTGGTGGTACGCGGCTCTGCTGATACCGAACGGAGACTCGCCTTTCTTTATGAAGAGCAGAAGCGTTTGGAACAAGAAATCGCCGCCGTCAAAGCGGGCGAAATCATCACCCATAGCCCGACCGCGATTCGTGAACGATTCGCTGATGCTGTCACAGATTTAGTATCATTGCAAGGAGACTTTCGAGCGGTAGAAGAGTCCTTTAAGTCTATTACTCGCGACGTACAACGTAAGCAGGGAGAACCAACAGCATCTCGAGGAACAATACTCGGTTTTGCTCTTGATGCAGAGGATCGGCTAAAAGAAGAAGATCAAGGAGCGAGCTTTCAAGCATTTGTGCGATTGATCCTATCTCAAACACAACAAGACTCGCTGGAAAAAGTCATTCGGCAACTCGATGAGATGCAGGAGCTAGCCGAGTTAGTGGAAGGCAAGCAACGAGTGCGTGGAATGATCCGGAGTTTGTCCGCCGAAGCTGAAAAGGTTCTAAGTACGACCCGCCGACTTAGCAACACATTGCGTCGTCTTTTGGACACGCGTACGAATTCATCTCGTTTCCGACTCGCCCAGATACTACAGGACCTCAAGTCCTTGGCTGCGTCTCATTCTGAGCATCCCCCGGAAATTGGCATCGAGGTGTCAACGGATCTCACTTTAAACAATTTGTCCTCACGGACTTTTTGGGAGCCCCCTATCGCTTTTGATGAGCTAGTGTTTGACAACGAATTGGAAGATGAAGATCAGCGTCTCCTCGCGTTTCGAGAATTAGCCGCTATGCAGCGTTTAGACTGGGAGCGGATGCGGTCCAATATAACCAAAGAGGTTTCATCGCGAGGCCGAATCACGCTCCCTGAACTCATGAAATTTTACCCTGCGAAATCGGGAACGTTAGAATTGCTTGGGTATATCCAGTTGGCCCACGACGACGGACACATCGTGGACGAGTCGACTACCGATTCGATTTCTGTTTGTATTGATGAAGATCAAGACGATTTCAAAGTCTTTGAAATTCCCCGAGTCACTTTTCTTTCGCGTTCGTGGGAGCAAACTGATGGATGAGATGCCTGAATTCAGAGAACGTGGAATCGCTGCGGTTCGACTACTGCAAGGAGTCATATATGCAGACGAAGAGCCAGTGTGGGCCATCCTTCTGGAAAACGAAATAGACCTTGCAGATTACTTTTACCTGATAGGTTTGCATTTGGTGATCGATCGCGCAGAGGGGTTAGCATACCTTAAGCAACTCGATGAGCACGAGCTGAGTGGAGGATACGAACGGCTGCCGAAACTGTTTCGCAAATCTCCATTGGGATATGAAGCAACCATTTTATGTGTGCTTCTTAGAGATGAATATCGCCGCTTTGAAGACGAGGATTTGGATAACCAACGATGCGTCGTTAGCTTGGATTCTCTTTTCGAATTATGGGAGAGTTTTTTTTCCTCTGTTTCGGATGAAATCCAATTGAGAAAATCGCTTGTAAAATCCATGAATCAGCTTGAGAAACTCAAGTTCGTGCAAGCCGTAAAACAGAGTAAAGATTCCTGGGAGATTAAAAAAATTCTCAAGGCCCGGGTTACCGTCGAGCAATTGGAGGACTTGAGAAATCGCCTCCACAATAGAAACAACTCCATTGATCAAGATATAGACCTGTTATCAGACGAGGACACCAACTAATGGATCATCTGATTGATGCTCACAACCCTCGCCCTGGATATCGATTACAACGAATGGAGGTTTTCAATTGGGGAACGTTCGACAGCTCCGACGGCCGCATCCACAGTTTTGAACCACGTGGACGGACGACCCTTCTTGTGGGACACAACGGATCCGGCAAATCGACCCTAGTGGATGCACTGTTGACACTTTTGGTGGATAGCAAGACACGAAACTACAATGTCGCGGCAGGTGCTAAAAAAACAGAGAGAACCGCCAGGAGTTATATAAAAGGTGCGTTTAGTCGTACCGCGGATGAATCTCACGCGACAGTATCACAATTCTTACGCCCAAAAGGAAATCACCTATCGGCCATCTCTGCCGTTTTCAAAGATGAGTATCTGGACAGGTCATTTACGTTAACTCAAATTCTGTTCATGAAATCGGATTCGGATGACAAAATCTATGGCTTCGCAGATGGCGAAAAGGATCTCAAGTCCGTTTTGTTCGGACTAACTCACTCTGATCAAGTCCGAGAACATCTTCAAAAGAAAGGGTATCAAACCACCCGCGCTTACGTCGAATACCAAAGCTGGTTGACAAAAAGAACGTCGATGAGAGGCAAGGCGATTGACATGTTCAATCAGACAGTCCATGTCAAAGACATTCAAAGCCTCAACGAGTTTATTCGCAAGCATATGCTTGAAGCCCATGACTGGAGAGAAAAAGTAAAGCGATTACTCGAACATTTCGAGGACCTTAACAGAGCTCATCAGGAATTAGTACGAGCTAGAAAAGCAGAAGAACTCCTCATACCGATCGAAAAGACGGGCAGGAAATACTTGGATCTATCCTCACAAGTAGAAGTACTCGAGCAACAGCTTGCCGCATCATCAACATTCTTTGCGGTTCGTACGATCGAGCTATTGGAACCAGAATTGTTTCGGCAGTCGCAGGTAGTGGTGGAGCTTACCCAACTGATCAATCGTATTAATGAAGACCTGAAAATCGATCGTGAAACGATCCGCCAGCTAACAAATGAAATCGAACAGGTGGGTGGGGAAAGACTCAAGAAGATCCCCGAATTGATTACGCTCGAACAAAGTCATTTATCAAGAAAACAAGTTGAATTTCGCAGGTTTCACGAGTGCATTAAACAAAGTGGAATCAACGAGATTGCAGGTAATGAAAGGGCCTTTGCCAAGATACGTGAGTCTTTGAATGCGGTTCAAAAGCAGGCTGAAGTGGAGCTTAGAAAACTAAGAGAGCCCTATGAGTCTCTAGCTGGCGCCAAAGCAGAAACACAGCGTGAATTGACACACGAACGGAACGAGTTGTCTGCGCTGGAACGACGCCGAACCAATCTACCAAGTTTTTTGACGGCCATTCGAACCCAGATCTGTAGTGACCTAGATCTAGATGAAAACGAGCTCCCATTCGCCGCTGAGTTAATCTCCGTCTTGCCTGTAGAACGGCATTGGGAGTCTTCACTCGAAATGGTTTTACGTTCCTTTGCCCTTAGTCTCTTAGTTCCAAGCCGATTGTATTCCCGAGTAAGGATGTACGTTGAGCAAAATCGCTTGACCAATCGAAATGGAGATGGTCAACGGCTGGATTATCTTTGCACTGGGCAACATGTGGAATCAGCGGGCGATCGCGTAAGCCCACGTTCGGCAATTAATAAGCTTCGGTTCAGACCCAATCATGAACTCACCCCATGGGTCCGCCACGAAATTTCTAAACGGTTCGATTTCTGTTGCTGTGAAACTGATGCAGAGTTTGAAGAAGTTCAGCGCATGGCTATCACAGCGAATCGCCACGTGAAGTTTAACGCACAGCGGCATCAAAAGGATGATCGAGACAAAGTTTCTGACCCACGATACTATGTGCTCGGTTGGGACAATACCGACAAAAAGCATCGTTTGGCAACACGCATTGATGATCTATCAATCGACCTAAAGGAGATTAATGAAAAAATCGTCGCGGTTGATGAACAAGTTAAGAATTGGGAAGCGACGTTTCGCGCAACGATTGAAGCGTTGAAGCTAACTGACTTTGACGCAATCGACGTAAATCGACATCAAGCGGAGGTTCGGCTGCTTGAGAAGGAAAAGCGCGATCTCGAAAATAGTAACGACGCCGTCATTGCCTTAAGGTTACGATTGGAGCGTGCAGAAAAAGGCGAGATAGAATCGAGCCAGAAACGTGATGATGCCATAGCAAAAAAAGGGCGATTAGAGCGAGAAGTAGAGGTTGTAAGCAGATGGCTAGATGATGCGAAATGCGAATACGCCATAGCTAAAGCGGAAGGTAACGTAGACCAACATGAAAGGTTATATGACTCCATCTTAGAGACACTAGGATCGGCCGAATTGAACATAGAAAATCTTCAGATAACACGAGAACAATGGCGACGAACGACGGACAAAAGACTTTCGGAAGCGAGAAAGCCACTCGAGGAACTTGGTGGCAAATTGGTGGCTAGAATGTCCGCCTATCTGTCCGAGTTCAAGGAATCAGCGAACGACATTGACGCAAACGTACATTCCATCAGTAGCTTTATAGCGATTCTTGAACAACTCCGAACTGAAGGGCTTCCAAAGCACGAAAAGAAATTCGAAGATCGGCTTAACGATCAAGTGAGTCAAGAGATTGGGCTCTTCAACAACGAATTACGTCAAGAGTGTAAGAGAATCGAGGACAAGATCGAGCAATTGAATCATGCTTTGTCTGCAGTTGCCTACAACCGAGGAACGCAAATGCGTCTTCAGCCTCGCCGTGTCAAGGATGCAGATGTCGAGCACTTTCGACGAGCCTTGCATGAATGTCTCGATGATACCTGGGAGCAGTCTCATCAAGCGAACGAGGCTCGTTATCTTCGGATTCAGACTTTAGTTCAATGGTTGGCAGATAAAGAGAGAACATCATGGAGAAGCAAAGTTATAGATGTCAGAAACTGGTTCGATTTTGCTGCCCAAGAAATCGATACCCAAACCGGTACAGTGAAGAGCAGTTACGATGGCAGTTCGGGCCAATCAGGCGGTGAAAAAGCGAAGCTAGCGTTTACCATTTTGGTTGCGGCATTGGCCTATCAATACGATGTAGATCCCAACGGTGGAACACCAGGTCGATTTCAGTTCGTCGTAGTTGATGAAATGTTCTCTAAGGTTGATGACCACAATGCTACCTATGCATTACAGCTATTCAAACAGTTCGGGTTACAGTTGCTAATTGTTGCACCACTAGATGCAAAAGCACGCATTACAGAACCTTTCGTTGACCGTTACTTGCACGCTGTAAAGGACGCCGATACTTCCAAATCTTTGCTCTATTGCATGACGGCTCAGGAGTATGAAGAGGTTGCCAAAGCGTTTACGGGAACATGAACGTAGCAACGCTTTCCAATGCAACCGATTTTAGGGCAGTATAAACCAGATGTTAAAACAGGCTGTCTGCGCAAAGCCTGTGGGGTGTGCCAGTTGTGTGCGTTGACATTTTAAGTTCCTACAAACAAAGTAAGTCTCGGTTAGAGCGGTTGTAAGAGTAGGGCCGATAGTTCTAGACATTCGGTCGTTTCGCATAGTAACGAATGCATGCATATTGCGTGATATACGAGGAACGACGACCTACGATACAAAGCACGAGTCAACAATATGTTGAAAAAAACCAACCTGAAACAATGGATCGCTGCGAGCTGCATCTCTGCGACAATGCTTGTTGGTTGTAAGCCCGTGGATCGCTTCCGCGCTTGGACCGACAATCGAAACACTTCATACTTTCAGGAATATGTAACACGGATCGAATATCCCGACGTGCAAGCTGAAACGGATTTACATATTCTGCAAACTCCGTTGCCGCTATCGATCGAGAATCCCAGTGAGTTACCAACCGTTGAGATTACGTTGCAAGAAGCAATCACAGCGGCGTTGCAGTCGAGTGACGTTCTTCGAAATCTAGGTGGCTCAGTTGTTACTGCTCCACAAGGTGTAGCTACGGAACTCGATCCTGCGTTAACGGATTTGAATCCTCTCGGTGGTGTTGAGGCAGCACTGGCTAACTTCGATGCGGTCGTGTCGTCTCAATTGTTCTGGGCCAAGAACGATCGTCCTATCAACCGACCAAACGATCCTCTGTTAGGACAATTCTTTCCTCAAGTTAATCAACAGACAACGGGGAACTATGTAAACCAAGTTAGCAAACGGACAGGACAAGGTGCTCAATACGCATTGAGAACCAACGTGGTTTATGACCGCAACAACAACCCTAGTCGACGATTTCCAAGTGACTTTGTTGGCTTTATAGAAGCCGAGTGGCGTCAACCATTGATGCAGGGTGCCGGAACTACCTACAACCGGATCGCAGGCCCGAATGGTGTTGTCGGCCAGTACAATGGTGTTTTAATCGCAAGAATCAATACAGATATATCACTCGCTGATTTTGAGGCCGGAGTTATACGCCTTATAAATGATGTTGAAACCTCCTACTGGGAGCTATATTTCGCTTATCGACAACTCGAAGCTCAGGTGTTAGGCCGTGAGAGTTCTTTGAAGACTTGGCAACGAGTGAATGAACTTCAAAAAGTGGGGCAACGAGGAGGTGAGGCTGATGCTGAAGCACAAGCAAGATCTAACTTCTATCTATTCTCATCGCAGTTAAATGATGCGTTAGCTGGTACAAACGGGCTCTATGCAGCGGAACAGCGTCTGCGATACATGATGGGTCGACCACCAAGTGACGGTTCTGTTCTCAAGCCAATCGACGAACCACTCCAAGCAAAAGTCCTGGTAGATTGGGAATCTGCTGTCGCCGACGCATTAGCACGTCGCGTTGAGATTCGTCGACAAGAATGGGCAGTGAAACGCCGTGAATTCGAGTTAATTGCAGCCCGACTCAATAAGAGACCACGTATGGATGCGTTAATGCAGTACAGATTCCGAGGGTTAGGCGATAACCTAGTCGGTAACCGAGATTCGAGCAATCAATTCGACAACTTGTTTCATAGCATCATGGATAAAGATTTCCAGGAATGGCAAGCTGGTTTGGAATGGAACTACAACGTTGGTTTGCGGCAAGCATCTGCAGCCGTTAGACACGCACAGCTACAGCTATCCCGAGAAATGGCAATGCTCAAGGAACAACAGCTTCGTGTAACTCACGACCTGAGTTCCGCATCGCGGGAAATGGCCAGAAGCCACCTGCAAATGGAAACAAACTACAACCGGGTTGAGGCTGATAAGCTGCAAGTTGAGGTGCTCAGAAACCGCTATGAGCGTGGGCTTATCAACATCAACTTCTTGCTACAAGCTCAACAGCAGTTGGCCGCTAGTATCAGTGCATTTTTTCGCTCGCTGGTCGACTATAATCTTGCGATGCGGGACTTCCATCGCGAAAAGGGTTCTCTGTTGGCCTACAACCAAGTGAACCTGTTCGAAGAACCTCTCGATGGAGCCTCACTTTCTGGAGCATTCGACCGTGGTCGTTACTTCACACCACGCGATGATGCGTCCGATGTTCAAACCGGGGCGGCAGCTAGCACGGGCGAATTCGACCCATCGATGGTTGGAGTCCCTTCCATTCAGCCAGAGAATTAATCTATCTAAGCCGATCAAGGCTTAGCAAGGAGTTGAGAAATCTTCTCCTCAATTTCCAAAGCTCTCTGCGTGGCTTGTTCCATAGGTAGGCCGGGTTCAATGCCTGGCCGCGTATGCTTGGTAGCCGAAAGCCAAGCGTGCTTTAGTAAAAGCTGACGTTCGCTGACCAACTTCAGAACTTGTTGACGAAGCGGAAATGAACCATCGGTCGGAGTGCCTAGTTCCAGATCCCACTCTTTAGCGATAGCTTCTGCAATGGTTCGATGTCCATTGGAGTTGGGGTGCACGCCATCTGTAGCGAAAGTGAAGGTGGGCTCGCTCTTTCTTTGTGCGAGAACTCTCTCTTTCATGGCGCTATGTGTATCGATGACGCTAACGGACTCAGATCGCAATCCGATTAGCCATTCTGAATACATCTGTAACACATCATCATAGCCTACGTAAGGTTGTGGATAAGCGTCGCGACCCGCGGGCAACAATCTATCTTTGATCGGAAGCGCATCGAAGAAAGCGGGGGTCAACAAGACGATTCTGATTTTGCGATGCTCAACTTCTTTGAGGAGTTTCTTGATGCCGTTTTGGTAAGCTTGGAACCGATCTTCACTGAATGGGTAATAGATGCCATCGTTCATGCCATAACATGCCACCACGACCTCTGGTTTGACTTGATCCAAAACCCTAACGAGTCGTTCGTGCAAATCAGGTCTTGGAAATGCGCCGCCAGCATGCCCCGGCTCCGAAAGCCCTGAAACCGTCTCACTTGGCAACCCGAGGTTCACCATATTGAAGCTAGTATCGGCGTACTTCATCCGACACGCTGTTTCAATCATGTTCACGTATTCGCCGGCATACGTGATACTGTCACCGAGAAAGAGTACGCGACCTGAAACAGGTGGTTTGGAGCAATTCCCGATCGACTGCCATGTTGGCGATATCATGAGGAAGGCAACAGTTAGAACGAACCGCAGTCGAGACAGTGTGCAAAAACCTATCATGGAAATCGCGATATGGTGAGAGGAAGAGATAAAGATCTTTTGGATAAAAAAAGGGCCACTCACTTGTTTCGCGAGCGGCCCGATACTCTTTTACGAAAATCGATCCGTTATGGATTTTCGGTCGAAGCTTTTTCCGTTGCGCCAGCCTTTTGTGCGCAGTCGGAGCAGTCCTTGCCGCATGCCTCTAGTGACACTCGCTTGAAGATGAAAGTGCCATACGTTCCCGCTTGGGAAGGATCGCTGTAGAAGAAAGCGAACTTCGCTTCATCATTGTCAAGGAATTCGACCGTCATACCGAACGCCTCAACTTCGCTATCCACGGTTACGACACTCAACTTGTCATCTTTGACATGCATCGCGCGCCATTCCGATTCCATAATGGCAGCAGCTGGGGCGATTGTGCCTCCGTCGACTGTAGCGCCAGTGATGGTCGAAAACAGTGCACCCAAAAGTGAAGGCTCAACGGAGGTCGAAGTCGTTGCGTTAGCACCAGACTTTAGACCCTTGGGACCCTTGATCAGTTTCCCATCTGGAGCGAATTCTAGGTGTCCAAATCCAGAAGTGATGTAATCACCCATAGATTCAAAGCCTGGCTGCGTCTCTGTCTTAACTGTTTCCTTGAGCTCCCAGGTACCAAATAGATACTTACCTTTGGATTCCATGGCTTCGCGAGCCATCTTTTCGTCTTCCGTCTCGGCCGGTGCCAATTCCTTCGGAACCAAGACCGCGACGTGAGATCGATCTTCATTCATCATGTAGTGATAGTTTTTTTCGGAATCGAAACCAATTGCAACGTGTTTGCAACCACCCGCCACTTTGGCTGTTCCGATAAACGCGACCAATTCTCCTTTGGGATTAAATCGTTTGATGTGACCAATGCTAGACTCAGCGGTCAACACGTCTCCATTGTCACAGCATCGCACATTCATTGGATTGCAGCATGAGCCGAACCCTTCGTCGTTGCGAACTCGCTTGCCCCATCCGTGCAAACGTTTTCCATCGCGATCGTAGTAGCCGACTTCAAACTTTGTGTTCTCAGCAACTATGAGGTGAACACCATCACTTTGGATGTCCAGTTGGCCGCAACAGCCACCCAGGTCTTGGATAACAACCTTGGGATCATCAAGTTCATGATTGAGTCGCCAAACGTCGTATCCATATCCCTCAGACTTTGTGCAGGAAATGTAAATATCTTCGGAGGTTGCAGCCAAACCGGTGCACGTTCCCATGCGGGATAACATGTAATCATCAACCTGGATGCTCTGCTCCATGACTTGCTGATTCGCTTCAGCTTGTTCTAGACTCTGCGTTAGAATTCGGATTCGGCGTTCCCGTCGCTCTTTGGCCTTTTCGGTTTCATCCTCGGGAGCTTTTTCAAGCTTTTCGAGTTGCTTGCGAAGGTTCTCGAGCTGAGTTTTGTAAGTCTCAGCAAGTTGTTTTTGATTCTCTTCAGCTTGTTTTTTAAGCTTCTTAAGAAGCTCTTCTTTATTGCCTAAGCCCGGCAAGTCACGAGTCTCTTCAACTTCACCGTCAGGACTCAATCTGGCGACTTTTCCCATCCCTGCAACGAAGATGGATCCGTTGGGTGCGATGTTAAGTGCTTGTGGCAGAAAAGTTAATGGAATGTTCTTCTTCAATTCCCCTTCTGCTGAATATACGAGAATTGATCCACCATTCGCTTCGACTCCCGAACAACACATCCACAAATTTTTGTCCGAGCCTACACAAAAGGTCTGTAACTTTACAGGGCGACCATCAATAGCAGGCGCTATATACCTCGATTGCTTGTGCGAGGGAACTAAGTCAACAGCATGGACGTTGGTCGTGGAGGTCAGGAATCCCAGAATAACCGCGAACCCATAGGGAACGAAAGGCCTTACCCACTTCATAAATAGATCCTTGTTTTAGATTAGTTTGCCAATCCAGATTTGGCATGACGTTGATGATAGGGGTTTAGTCGCCCGGTAGCAAATAAAGTTGCTAAAAAAATTCGACTTGTAGTGAATGCGGTTGGTACTCGGGGGATTCGCGATGCGTTTTACAACGGCTTTGGGAACGCAAGCCGGTATTCAACCACTTTGCCTGCTGGCGTGTTGCTTTAATTAGCCGTAACTCGCTAGCGTCCGGTTGTCGGCCGTTAACCTTGGGCTAGCGACCTGCGGCTAATGCTTGTTTTTCGAAATGTGATTAAAGCAACAAGCCCGCAACGGGGAGGCCAACCGGCGATAGCCAAACTTAAATCGTAAATCCGTCCAACCTCTGGGCGAGATCGATTGTTAAGGAAATATTAGCAAAAGTTGATGGTTTATGCGGGCTGCCGTTACATTTTGAATGTCGAATCGCGTATGATTGGGGTTGACAGATAATTCCCGCCTACAAATCCCCATCAAACGGACGCCCCTTCGAAAGGACTTTTTTGCAGGAGAAATGCAAAATGTCATCGGATTGGTTTTTCTTAAAACGAGGTTTTTTCAGGACCAAAAAGGTTGGTCCTATTTCAGAGCCTGATTTCTTGCACCGCATTGAAAGAGGTGAGATTTCCCCAGACACTCTGGTGTCCAGCACAACAAAAACCCATGGTCATTGGCTTCATGTGCGAGATATCCAGGCTGCCAATAAACACTGGAACAAAACCCACCCAAATTCCAACAAAGCGTAACGTAAACGGCCTGCTGCGTTTATTCTCGGTTGCTTGGTAAGTTAGATCCCTCTATTGCGTTGGATTGCCTTTCCTTTTCAGTGTGATTGGCGATGCGCTCTGCTTGTTGGTTCGACAATTCGAATCGTGACTCCCGAATATTTCGTTTCTTGCTATTGTTTCTTAGATTTCCCAATAAACACTAGCATCGCGAAATTGAACTGCGGATCAGGAAGTGAGCTGAGCATGTCTGAAGTTATGGCATCAAAGTTTGAAGGGTTGCGTCAATCGTTCCCATCCTTAGCTCGTATCCATGAAGCATCGGGAAGGCAAGTCGCGTACTTGGATGGACCAGCGGGGAGTCAAGTTCCCTCGCCAGTGATAAACGCTATTTCCGATTACTATTTAAACCACAATGCCAACTCGGCTGGAAATTTTCCAACGAGCCGAGAGACCAATCAGATCATGCAGGAGGCACTCGAGGCGGCCTGTGATTGGTTTGGCGGAAGCGACGTGTCCGAGTGCTTTTTCGGCGCGAATATGACGACGATCACTTTCTCCGTTTCACGCGCTTTGGCAAGAACATGGAGTCGTGGTGATCGGATTCTGGTTACGCAACTAGATCACGATGGAAACGTGACACCATGGCGATTGGCAGCAAGCGACGTCGGTGCAGTATGCGAGGCAATCCAAGTGAATAGCCAAGAGGCTACGCTGGACGAAGAGGACTTTCGGCAAAAGCTAAGGGGAGGTGTAAAGCTGGTTGCTTTTACGGCAGCCTCGAATAGCGTGGGAACATCGAATCAGGTTGCAAAGCTAACAGCGTTTGCTCATGAGTTTGGAGCAGAGGTTTACGTGGATGCTGTTCATTGGGCCCCACATCGGCTCATTGATGTGTTGGGATGGGGTGTCGATTATTGCGTATGTTCTGCCTACAAGTTCTTTGGTCCTCATGTTGGCTTGTTCTGGGGGAAACGAAATCGGCTTCAGGAATTAGTCCCATATAAGCTCCGGGCTTCGCCATCCGCAGGTCCTGGTAAATGGATGACGGGTACACAGAACTTTGCCGCCATAGCGGGTGTTAAGGCAGCAATCGACTACATGGCATCAATAGGACAATTAAACGCCCAATACGCCGACGGCATGACCCGTCGCGAAATGCTTCGGTTGGCTTTTGATTCCATTGAAGCGTATGAAAAGAGGTTGCTAATGCAATTGATGACAGGATTGAAATCTATCCCTGGAATCACCGTTTTCGGAATTACGGAGGAATCAAGGTTCCACGAAAGAGTACCGACGGTTGTTTTTGATGTAGCCGGATTGACATCTCCGGAGGTTACGACTC
>Ga0315899_10001910_pt1 | contig 23513 bp, 25 predicted proteins | sample LakEriMetagenome_2_FD_203518 | JGI IMG/M metagenome (GOLD analysis project Ga0315899, IMG submission 203518) | Freshwater fungal communities from buoy surface, Lake Erie, Ohio, United States - Buoy 4 MA112 | ecosystem: Environmental > Aquatic > Freshwater > Lake | place: USA: Lake Erie, Ohio... | reverse complement strand
CGCAGCAAGGAGGGAAGCCACGACTACCGGTACTTCCCCGAGCCGGACCTGCCGCCGCTGCAGCTCGCACCCGCCTATATCGCCGACCAGCAAGCCGCACTGCCGGAGTTGCCGCCGGCGCGCCGTACGCGCTTCGCCGCGCAGTATGCGCTGGCCGATGCCGAGATCGAGCAGCTGCTCGCCACACGGGAGCTGGCCGATCGCTTCGAGGACGTTGCGGCAGCGGCCGGTGACGCCAAACGGGCCGCCAATTGGATGCTTGGACAGGTGCTCGCCTCGGTCAACGCCTCCGGAACACCGCTCGCTCACCATCCCGTGTCGCCAGAGCGGCTGGGAGCCCTCATCGCGCTCGAAGTGTCGGGGCAACTCTCCAATACGGCGGCGCGTCAGCTCTTCACCATCCTCGAACAGGACGGGGGATCGCCGCTCGATGTGGCCCGCGCGGCCGGCTTGCTCCAGGTGCGTGACGACGAGGCCCTGGTGAGATGGATCGACGAGGTCTTCGCCGAACATGCCGCAGAGGCGGCGCGCTTCACGAGTGGCGAGAAGAAGCTGCAGGGAGTGCTGGTGGGCCTCGTGATGAAGAAGTCGAACGGGTCGGCCGATCCCCGCAAGGTCAACCAGCTGCTGGCCGCTCGCGGGGGCTGAACAGCGGGGCTGGAAGATCGAGGGCGTGGCGCAACGGGGTGACCGGCATGCCGAACATGCGGTCGGCCTCGAGCGCCGCGCGCATATCGCCGCCCTCCCGTCGCGCCTGCCGCCGTACCCGCTTGGCTTCGCGGAGCGGTTTGTCACCCGATGGATCGAAGGCGAACGGCTCACTGCGGTCCCAATGATTCAGCAGGTCCACGATGTAATCGAAGGCGCGGGCCAGATAGCGGCCGACGTCGGCGTCGGCCAGATCCCAGCGACTGTTCTCGGACACGAGCTGAAAGATCCGCTGCCACGATTCGGTATCGGTTACGTACACCATGCCGCGGAAGATCCGGCGATTGGTGGGCGTACCAAACAGTGTGGGGCTGAGGATGCGATCGAGGTGCTGGTCGGCCGGTGAATGATCGAGCCGCAGCAGCTCTCGGGCCCGGCGGGGCCAGAGTTCGCCAAGGTGGGTATCGATGCGGCTTTCCCAGTAGCTGTGCCCCAGGGCGCTCGTACTCGAAGTCACCGCCAGCTGGCGTGGCACGAAGAAGTTGTGTGCCACCACGTCAGCGGCCAGGTGCGCCAGATAGCCGAGCGCGAAGGCGCGCAGGGCCGGAGGGTCCGCTTCTTCGTGGATCTCCATGCCCACATGCCACGAGTGGCAATGCCGGCCAACCTCGGCGTACTTCTTGGCGATGCTTGTATCGGCCGCAATCGACCCGTACAGAAAGTCCGCCGGGTACGCGGCAAGCAGGGCACCGATGTGAGGCGGGACCAACGAGAGATGACGAAGCAGCGCGTCGCCGAGAAAGACGTGCGTGCCCGGCGTCCACGCCCAGGCCTCGGTCGGTGTCGCGGCCAGGACGAGCAGCGCCAGCAGCAGGCACGCCGCCCACGGCACTCTGGCGCGTGGGCGCTCGCTCACCCCTCGTTGTCCCGATCCGTCGTGGGCGGACGCCGTCGCGTGCGCCCCTTGCCCGGGAAGCGCGACGCCAGCGCGTGGGCGCCCAGGCGCACGCCACGGACGGCGGCGATGGCCGTAATCGCGGTTTCCTCGAGCTCGTCCTGTACCACGTCGAGCACGGCATTCACTTCATCGACCCGGCGCGCGGTCACCTCGGCGGCATCGAGGATGGTGTCCCCAATGGCGGCGGCCGCATCGGTTACCACGGCCACATCCCGCTTCACCGTTGCCACCGTGTCGCGTGCATCGCGGACGATGGCGCTCGCGTCCGCCAGCATCGGGCGGGTGTCGGCAGCCAGCCGGTCCAGCGTGCCATTGAGCTTCAGCACCCCATCGCGGACGGCACGGAGCAGCAGGATCAGGGCGACAAGGGCCCCCACGGCCAGCAGCAGCACCAGAATCTGCAGGAGGCCGCTGGTCCATTCCAGGACACCGCGATCCGGAATGGTGCGGGTCACGATCGTATCGGGCAGGCTGCTCACCTGCAGGAGGGACCAGGTCACGAGCCGAGGCAAAGCGAGTGCGAAGGCCATGCTTCTGATCTAAAGGCTGCCAAGGCTCGTGTCCATGGCGGCGCGTGACTAACCTTGAAAGGTCCGGTTCCCCGAACTCCCGCGTCCCGCTCCCGACTCATGTCTGCGGTCCAATACATCGTTGAAGGTGGTCAGCGCCTCCAGGGGGCGATTCGTCCCGCAGGCAACAAGAATGCCGCGCTCCCGATCGTGGCCGCCGCACTCATTACCGACCAGCCGGTGCAGTTGCACAACGTGCCGCGCATCCGCGACATCGAAACGCTGGTGGAGCTCATTCGTACCACTGGTGCCACCTGCGAATGGACCGGCGAGAACTCCCTGCGCATCCATGCCCACACGGTGCGCGCGGCCGATCTCGACCCCGCCATGTGCGCCCGCATTCGGGCGTCCATCCTGCTCGCGGCGCCGCTGCTGGCGCGCTGTGGCACCGTCACGCTGTCGCCACCGGGGGGCGACGTCATCGGCCGCCGGCGTCTCGACACGCACTTCCATGTGCTGCAGGCGCTGGGGGCCACGTATGAGCTCGGTGCGCGCTTCCGCTTCGACACCGCCGGGCTGATCGGCGCCGATGTCTTTCTCGATGAGCCCAGCGTCACGGCCACGGAAAACGCACTGGTGGCGGCCGTGGCGGCCCGGGGGCGCACGACGTTGCGCAATGCCGCGAGTGAGCCGCACGTGCAGGATCTGGCGCGCTTTCTCGTGGCGCTGGGCGCGCGCATCGAGGGGATCGGGTCGAACGTGTATACCATCGAGGGCGGGTTGCCGCTGGGCGGCGCGACGCACGAGATCGGCCCGGATCATATCGAAGTGGGGTCGTTCATCGGTCTCGCGGCGGTCACGCGCTCCGCGCTGCGCATCGAGCGGGCAGGGGTGGAGCATCTGCGCAGCACCTTGCTGGGATTCGAGAAACTCGGCATCCGCTGCGAGGTGGAGGGCGACGATCTCCTCGTCCCGGCGGAACAGTCGCGACGCATGCAGACGGATCTTGGCGGGCATGTGGCCAAGCTCGAGGACCAGCCGTGGCCGGCGTTTCCGGCGGACACCATGTCCATCGCCATCGTTGCCGCCACCCAGTGCGAAGGCATGATCCTCTTTCACGAGAAGATGTTCGAATCACGTCTCTACTTCACCGACAAGCTGGTGGGCATGGGCGCGCGCATCGTGCTGTGCGATCCGCACCGCGCCATCGTGTCGGGGCCCACGCAGCTGCGCGGGGGGACCGTGGAATCGCCCGACATCCGCGCGGGCATGGCGATGCTGCTGGCCGCGCTCTGTGCCGACGGGACGAGCATCATCAACAACGCACAGCAGATCGAGCGGGGGTATGAGCGCATCGAGTCGCGGCTCGGCGCCTTGGGGGCCCGCATCAAGCGGGTCGAGTTGAGCGCCCACTGACGTCGGCCGGCCGCGCATGACGCCGCGCACGCTCCATCTTGCCGAGCCAGTCGACGGTTTGCCCACCGGTATCCGCGGCTGGACCACGACCAAGGCCAACGGGTCGTTCGGCCTGGGGAACGGCGAACCGGTCGGTGCCGTCATGGGGCGGTGGGGGGCGTTGTTGGCGGACCTCGGCGACCTCGGGATAGAGCGGCTTGCGACCGCACACCAGGTGCACGGCGCCGAGGTGATGACGCATGGGGCTGGGTGGCGCGGGTGGCTTCGGGGGATGGACGCCGACGGCCACGTGACCGTTGCTCACGGCACCGCGCTCGCGGTCACGGTGGCCGACTGCACACCGGTCTTGCTCTGGCATCCGGGTGGCGCGATTGCTGCCCTGCATGCCGGATGGCGCGGGACCGCCGCCAGCATTCTCGACCGTGGGCTCGACGCGCTCGCGGCGCTTGGTTTCCCTGAAGAGGAATGCGGGGTCTGGCTCGGTCCGTCCATCTGTGGCCGGTGCTATGAGGTGGGGCCCGAGGTTCTGCAGGCTGTGCATGGCGGGGCGCATCACGGCAAGGGGTTGCTCGATGTCCGAGCGGTCCTCGCCAAACAGGCGGCCCGACGCCATGTCGCCACAGTCCGTACGGCCGCAGGGTGTTCGCGTTGTCACCAGGACCGCTACTTCTCGCACCGCGGCGGCGATGCGGGTCGCATGCTGGGCATCATTGCTCTGTCCTGACGGGATGGGTGCGCGGGGCGCGTCGTCCGGAGCGTCCGAAAAGGGGACAGGGCACGCCTGTCATCTTGACCCGGCCACACCCGGTCCCTAGCTTGCGAGTCTGAGACGGAACCTCTTCGTGATATCGCTCGCTCACCGCGGGCGGAAGAAGTGTGGGGATGGCCCCCACACTTTTTTGTTCTCTGGGGGTTCCGCACGTTCATGGTGCAGGAAGCGGTCCGCGGTCGGCCGGAGGTCAGCAGGTGAGCGAGTCCATCGAACCCATTGTCGCGCAAGAACTTGACACGTTGGGCTTCGACCTGGTCGAGCTACGGCGGGGTGGGTCCAGGGCCCGTCCTGTGCTGGAAATCCGAATTGATCGGCGAGACGGGGAAAAGATTACGATCGACGATTGTGCGCGGGCGTCCCGAGCTCTCGAAGCCCGACTGGAGGCCGACGCGCTGGTTGCCGAGCAGTATGTGTTGGAGGTGTCGTCACCCGGAGCGGATCGTCCGCTCCGGAACGCCGCGGAATGGCGCCGGTTTATCGGGCGTCGGGCCACGGTGACGAGCCCTTTGCTGGCAGGTGGAAAACAGGAAGTCGAGATCCTCGCGCTCGATGGCGAGGCAGGCGCTGAAGTCGCGGTGGTGCGGGATCCGAAGGGGCGGGAGGTGCACGTGCCGCTTCGTGAGATCACGCAGGCGCGATTGGCGTTTCACTGGAAACGATAGGGGAGACGGATGGCCGGATCGGCGGAAATTCTCACAGCGTTACGTGAGCTGTCGAACCTCAAGCAGATCACGCGCGAGGAGCTTCACGGGCTTCTCCAGGACGGCATTCTTGCCGCTCTGGCCAAGAAGCACGGGGCCAACGTCCAGGCGGAAATCGACATCGACGAAGCCAAGGGCGCCATTCGCATCGTGCTGCTCAAGACGGTCGTGGAAGAGGTCACCGACGAGTCGCGTGAGGTGACCGTCGAGGAAGCGCGCTTCATGGACCCGGAATTCCAGGTCGGCGACGTCATGGAAATCCCGGTCGACTTCATGGAGTTCGGGCGCACGGCGGTCCAGGCGGCGAAGCAGCGCATCATCCAGCGGGTTCGCGAAGGCGAGCGCACGCGTATCCGCGACGAGTTCGCGGGGCGAGTCGGTGACCTGCTGTCGGGCGAAGTCCAGCAGATCGAGCGCGGCAAGCTGGTGGTCATGCTCAACAAGTTCCGGGAGGCCGAGGCCATCATCCCGTACCGCGAGCAGAATCACCGGGAGCACTACCATCAGGGCGAGCCGGTGCGCGCCGTGCTCAAGCGGGTTGAGGATACGCCCAAGGGGCCGCGCCTCATTCTGAGCCGCTCCGACGCCCTGTTCGTGCAGGCGCTGTTCAAGCTCGAGGTGCCGGAAATCCAGCAGGGGATCGTCGAGATCAAGGCCGCGGCACGCGAGGTTGGCAGCCGCACCAAGATTGCGGTCACCTCGCGCGACGAAGCGGTCGACCCGGTCGGGGCGTGCGTGGGCCTCAAAGGGGCGCGCGTGCAGGCGGTCGTGAATGAACTGGGCGGCGAGCGCATTGACATCGTACCCTGGTCTCCCGACCCTGAACGGTTCGCCAAGCTGGCGCTGGCCCCTGCACGGGTAGCGCGGGTGTTCAGCGATGCGGTCTCGCGCACCATCCAGGCCGTCGTCGACGAGGACCAGCTGTCGCTGGCAATCGGTCGCAACGGGCAGAACGTGCGACTGGCGTCCGAACTGACGGGGTGGAAGATCGATCTGTACTCGAGCCGGGAGTGGATGGAAAAGGGCGGGGAATCGCCCCTCTTCGCGCCACTGCCGGATGACGCCGAAGCCGACGTGCCGCTCAACGAAATCGAGGGACTCGAAACGGCCACGGTCGCGGTGCTGGCCGAAGCGGGATACCGTACCCTCAACGACATCCTCGATCTCGATCGGGATGATCTGCTGCGGTTGCCTGGCATTGCGCCCGAGGAGGCCGATCGCATCATGGCCATCATCGACGAACTCACCACCGAGGACGACGAGGGCGGTCGCGAGGCGTGAGTGCATCCGACGGCGGGTCGTCCGCGCTGACCGACACGGTGCGCCGCAAGGTGCTCGGGCTGGTGGGCTTGGGGGCGAGAGGCCGGTTGGTGGTGGTGGGCGCAGAGCAGGTCCGGCTCGCCGCACAAAAGGGCAGTGTGCAGTTGGTGCTGGTGGCGCGCGACGTGTCCCGGCATTCGCTCGACAAGGTGATCCCGGTCCTGCGGGCCCGGGGGGTGGAGATGGTGGAGTGGCCGAGTGCGGCCGAGTTGGGAGGCGCTGTGGGACGGGATATCACGGCGGCCATAGGGATCGTAGATCAGGCGCTGGCGCGCGGAATCCGTGGCGCCGTATCCGGGGCAGCCCCGGCAGGCGACGCGACGCGCGTTTCGCGGTAGGAGGACGGGTTGAGCAAGCTTCGTGTGCATGACATGGCGGGTGAGTTCGGCATCTCGGCGGACGAGGTGATCGCACTGCTGCGCCAGATGGATGTCCCGGTTCGCAGCCATTTGTCGCTGCTGACCGATGATCAGGTCTCGCGAATTCGCGCCCGCTGGGAGCGCGAGAAACGGCTGCGCGCCGAGAAGGCGCAGCCGGCGCCTGCGGCCGCCCCGCGCCGTCGTCGCACGACGGCCGCAGAGGCCGTTGCCACTCCCGAGCCCGAAGCGGCGTCGCCAACGCCGGCCGTGCGCCGTCGTCGCGCCGCCGATGTGGCCGAGCACCACGAAGCCGAGGTTGCGGCTGCCGAATCGGCCGCCGCTCCCGTGCCGGCCGCTCCTGAGCCTGAGCCGGCTCCCGATATCGCGCCTGTCCCGGCGCGGAAGGCCGAGCGCCCCGCGGTCGAAGCGGCCGCGCCCGTCGAGACGCCGGCGGCACATACCGCCGCATCGGCGCCTGTCGCATCCGCCGCGCCGGCGGTGGACACGCGGCCACCCGCGGCGGAGCCGCCCGCAATCGTCCCCGCGCCCGCTCAACCCCCGCAGAAGCCGGAGACGCCCGCGCCGGTCACGGCCGTCGCACCTGAGCCGCCCGCTGCGGCCGCGGCAACACCGGCAACGACGAGTGCCGCGCCGGTGCCGGCTGCCGGCCCGGAGCCGGTGGTGGCCGCCCCGGCGGCCCCATCGGCCCCGAGCTTGCCGGCAGACCGCCCGCGCCCGCGGCCGGTCGTGCCCGGTGCGCCGCGTCCGCGGCCAGTTGCCAGCGCCAGCCCCAACTTCGGTTCGGCGCGTCCCATTGCCTCCGCTGCACCTGGCGGTGGGCTGTCACAGGGGCAGCGCCGCGACGATCGTCGCCCCGGCGGGGCACCGCCGCAGCATGGCGGGGGACAGCACGCCGGGAGCAGTGCCGGTGGGCAGCCGCAGGGGGGCGGCATGGCCCAACCCGGCGGCCAGAACCAGCAGCGGCGCGGGAAGAAGGGCAAGCGCGGCGCGGTCGATCAGGAAGCGGTGTCGGCCAACATCACCAAGACCATGACCGCCATGCGCGGCGCGCCCACGCGTGGCCGCCCAGGGCGTCGCTTCGGTGCCGAAATGCGCGCCGAGGCCGAGGAACAGCGGCAGGCGGCGGCGGAGCGCGAGCGCAAGACGGTGCGCGTGAACGAGTTCATTACGGTCTCCGAACTCGCGCAAATCCTGGGCATTTCCGCCACGCAGATCGTGGGCTTCGCCTTCAAGTCGCTCGGGCTGATGGTCACCATCAACCAGCGACTCGACTTCGACCAGATCGAGCTCATCGCCGGCGAGTTCGGCTTCCAGGCCGTCAAGGAATCCGACTACGCCGCCGATGTCCCCGATCAGGGGGAAGAGGACCGCGAAGAGGATCTCCGTCCGCGCCCGCCGGTGGTCACCATCATGGGGCACGTCGACCACGGCAAGACATCGCTGCTCGACTACATCCGCAAGGCGAACGTCGTGGCCGGCGAAGCCGGCGGCATCACGCAGCACATCGGTGCCTATCACGTGGAGGTCGCCGGCAAGCGCCTCATCACCTTCCTCGATACCCCGGGTCACGAAGCGTTCACCGCCATGCGTGCCCGCGGTGCACAGGTCACCGACATCGTCGTCATCGTCATTGCCGCCGATGACCAGGTCATGCCGCAGACCATCGAGGCGATCTCCCACGCCAAGAGTGCCGGCGTCCCCATCATCATCGCGATCAACAAGGTCGATCTGCCGACCGCGAACATCGAGAAGGTGAAGCAGGACCTCCTGCAGCACGAAGTCGTGCTCGAAGACTTCGGTGGCACGGTCCTGCACTCGGAAATCTCGGCCAAGAAGGGCACCGGGGTGGCGGAACTGCTCGATCAGATCCTGCTGCAGGCGGATATCCTCGAGCTCAAGGCCAATCCCAACCGCCGGGCCGTCGGCTCCGTGGTGGAAGCCCAGCTCGACCAGGGCAAGGGACCCGTGGCCACGGTGCTCGTGCAGAATGGCACGCTCAAGGTCGGGGACGACTACATCTGTGGCATCCACTCCGGCCGCGTGCGCGCCATGCTCGACGAGCGTGGCAAGCAGGTGAAGCAGGCCGGGCCGGCCATTCCGGTGCAGATCCTCGGTCTCACCGGCGTGCCCATGGCTGGCGATCAGCTGCTCGTGGTGGACGATGCCACCGCGGCGCGCGAGATCGCGCAGCGTCGTGAGCGGCTCGATCGGGAGGCCAAGAGCCGTCGCACCACGCGCGGCGTGGTGTCACTCGAGGATTTCATGTCCCAGGCCTCGGCTGGCCAGAAGCGCCAGCTGCGGCTCGTCATCAAGGCCGACCAGGGCGGGCCGGCGGAAGCACTGGCCGACGCGCTGCAGCAGCTGTCCAACAGCGAAGTCCAGGTGGAAATCATCCACCGCGCGGTCGGTGCCATCGCGGAAAGCGACATCCTGCTCGCCAAGGCGGCCGGCGCGATCATCATCGGCTTCCATGTGCGGCCGGACAACAACGCACGCAACGCGGCGGAACGCGAGGGCGTCGACATCAAGCTCTACCGCATCATCTACGAGGCGGTCGCCGATGTGAAGGCGGCGCTCGAAGGGATGCTGCGTCCGGAAGAGCGTGAAGTGGTCTTCGGTGAGGCCGAAGTCCGCGAAACGTTCAAGGTGGCCCGCGTCGGGACGATCGCCGGTACCATCGTGCGCTCGGGGATCATCAACCGGAAGGGACGCATCCGCGTCATCCGCGATGGGATCGAGATCTACGACGGGGCCATCGCCTCGCTGCGTCGCTTCAAGGACGACGTCAACGAGGTCAAGGAAGGCTACGAGTGCGGTATCGGCATCGAGAACTTCAACGACCTCAAGATCGGGGACGTCTTCGAGTGCTACCGGACCGAGGAAGTAGCGCGCACGCTCGATCAGGCCTCCAGGGCCTGAGGAGGCATCATGGGCGAACCGCGGCGTCCCGACCGCGTCGCCGAAGCGATTCGTGAACAGGTCGCGACCTTCCTGGCGGAAGGCGCGAAGGACCCACGCATCAAGGCGTTCGTCACCGTGACCGCGGTGGATGTGACGCGCGATCTTCGGCACGCGACGGTCTTCGTCAGCCTCATGGGTGACGAAGCCGACAAGAAGTCCACAACGGAGGGGCTGGCCAGCGTGGCTGGCCACCTGCGTTCGGTGCTTGGCAAGACGCTCCGGCTGCGATCGGCTCCGGAGATCCACTTCCGTACCGACGAGAGCGTGGCGCGCGCGTCGCGCATCGAGAGTCTGCTCGCGCAGATTCGCGATGAGCGCGATCAGCGCGAGCAGGAACCACCGGGCGGCGACGCCACCGCCGCCCCGGGCGCGCCGGAATCCTGACCGTCGACGCGCCCGTGCCGGTGGGGCCGCCGTCACCGCCCGCGCCGCTCACTTCCGGCTTGCTGTACGTGGACAAGCCGGCCGGCCTTTCGTCGCATGATATCGTAAGCGTTGTGCGCCGTGCAGCGCGCAGCCGGCGGGTCGGCCATGCCGGCACGCTCGATCCGTTCGCGACCGGCCTGCTGGTACTCGCGATCGGCCCCTGCACGCGCCTGCTGCCGTACCTCGTGGGAGAACCCAAGGTGTACGAGGCCGTCATCCGCTTCGGCCACGAAACGGACAGCGACGACGCCACGGGAGAGCCCACGCGTACCGTGGCGCCACCGCCCGTCGAGCAGCTTACCGAGAGTGGCAACGCCGTGCGCCTTGCTGCCGAGGCCGGCCTCACGGGGCGCATCGCCCAGATCCCACCGGCATTCTCCGCCAAGCATGTCGACGGTGTGCGCGCATACGCGCTGGCCAGAAAGGGCAGGCACGTCCACCTGCCGCCTGTCGACATCGCGGTGTTCGGTTGGGAGTGGCTGCATGGCAGCGCCGACCGCCTCCACACCCGCATCCGCTGCGGAAGCGGGACGTACATTCGCGCCCTCGCCCGTGACCTGGGACGTGCGCTGGGCTCCGCGGCCCACTGCGAATCCTTGCGCCGGGTGGCGAGTGGGCCAGCGCACGTGGCCGATGCGGTCGCGTGGAGCATGCTGGGGCCCGGTGCCATCGCCGACGGCGCCGTCACGTTGCGGTCACCACTGGCCGCGCTGGGCGCGGTGGCGCACCAGCCACTCGACGCCGAACAACTGCGCGATCTGCGTCATGGGCGGCCACTGCGGGCCACCGTTGGTGGGGAGCGGGCCGCGCTGTTGCGTGACGGCCAGGTGGTGGCCATGGCCGTCCGCTCGGGCTCCGACCGTTGGCAGCCGCGGGTGGTCCTGTTGGGGGACGACGCGTCATGAGCCCCCGCGGCGAACCGATCGGCCTGCCGCTGGAGCATGGCGCCGTGGTCACCGTGGGGACCTTCGACGGCGTGCATCGGGGCCATCAGGATGTGCTGGCCACCCTCGTCCGCCGGGCGGCGGAGCAGTCGTTGCCCAGCGTGGTCGTGACCTTCGATCCGCATCCCCTCGAGGTGGTCAACCCGGCCGCCGCGCCGCCGCTGCTCACCCTCACCAACGAGAAGCTGGCGATGTTCGCTCAGTCGGGGGTCTCGTATGTGGCGGTCCTTCCCTTCACGCCGCGCCTCGCGGCGCTCGAGGCCGAGCAGTTCGTCGACGATGTGCTGCTGGGCCGTTTCGCCCTGCGCGAACTGCTGGTGGGGCACGACCACGGCTTCGGTCGCGGACGCCTGGGGGACATCGAGGTGCTCCGGCAGTTGGGCCACCGACGGGGCTTTCAGGTCACCGTGCTCCCCCCGGTGCATACACCCGACGGGCACGCCATCAGCTCGACGGCCATCCGGCGCGCCGTCGCTGGCGGCGATCTGGCGCGCGCCGCTGCGGGGCTCGGACGTCCGTACAGCATTTCCGGGCGTATCGTCCGCGGCGACCAGCGGGGGCGCACCATCGGCTATCCCACGCTCAACCTCGAACCCCTCCCCGAGCGCAAGCTGCTGCCCCCCGACGGGGTGTATGCCGTGCGGGTCCAGCTACCGGCCGGCGAGTACGGCGGCATGCTCAACCTCGGGCCACGTCCCACGGTAGGGGACTTCCAGCGGCGCATCGAAACGCACGTGTTCGATGCCAGCGGCGACTGGTACGGTGCCCACGTGCGCCTCGATTTCGTGGGGCGCTTGCGCGGGACCCGCCCTTTCCCGGGGCTGGAGGCCCTCAAGGCGCAGCTGGCCGAGGATGAAGCGCAGGCGCGGGTGGCACTGGCTACCGCACGACCCACTGCGCCCCTAAGTTAAGGGGCTTGGCGCACTTCGCGCCGTTTTCCCGCGCCTTGCCCCAGGGCGCGCCGACATTCCCTTTGGCCACCGGCATCGATGGCGAACCTGAAGTACCGCGTCCTGCTCATCGTGGGACTCTTCGCGGCCTCTGCATGGGCCCTCTTTCCGCGCACCGTCGTTGAACGGGTGAAGCGCGATGGCGTGTTCGTGTACGACACCGTACGGCGCGTGCCGCTCAAGCGCGGGCTTGATCTGCAGGGCGGCATGCACCTCACCCTCGAGGTGGACGAGTCCAAGCAGGCGGTGGCCAACAAGTCGGAAGCGCTCGATCGGGCGCTGAAGGTCGTGCGGCAGCGCATCGACGAATTCGGCGTCTCCGAGCCGGTCGTGCAGAAGGTGGGCAATGACCGCATCATCGTCGAACTGCCGGGCATCGACGATCCCGAGCGTGCGCAGGATGTGGTGCAGAAGTCGGCCTTCCTCGAGTTTCAGATCACCGACGAAACCGGCGCCCTCGAGAAGGCCACGCCGCGGTTCGATGAAATCGCTCGTGCGGCAGGGATTGCGGTCGGGTCGCAGGCCGCCGGGACTCCGGCTGCGGGCGATTCCGCCAAGTCCACCTCGGTGACGTCGCTGCTCACGCAGAAGAGCGACAGCGCCCCCAAGGACAGTGCCGCCGTTGCCGGAACGACCGGCACCGACAGCGCCGCCGCCAAGCCGGTCGCCGGCGGCCTCTTCGCCAACAACGTGCAGCCCAGGCAGATCCCGGGGCAGTACATCGTTTCCGAAACGGCCTTCCCGGCCATCGATCGCGCGCTGCAACTGCCGGCCATCCAGGCGGCCATGCCGCCGGGCAAGGTGATTCGCTGGGGCGTGGTGGACACGGTCGAAACGGGAGCGCAGCGGTTCCGCGCGCTGTACGTGCTCGATGCGCGGCCCATCATCACCGGCGAAGTGCTGACCGATGCCCGTCCCAACACCGACCCGGTTGAGGGCAACGTGGTGCAGTTCACCCTCAACAACGAGGGCGCCCGCCGCTTCAAGGTGGAAACGGGTAAGCACATTCGCGACAACATGGCCATCGTGCTCGACCAGAAGGTCATCACGGCGCCCACGCTGCAGAGCGCGATCGGCCGCAACGGCCAGATCACGTTGGGTGGCGGCACGCTGCAGGCGGCCCAGGACCTTGCCCTCGTGCTGCGCGCCGGCGCCCTGCCCGTGCCGCTCAAGGTGGCCGAAGTGCGCCAGATCGGCGCCAGTCTGGGCAACGACTCGGTCAACAAGGGCATCTTCGCCCTCATCGTGGCCTTCGGCCTCGTGCTCGCGATCATGATCGCGTACTACAAGCTCTCCGGCGCCCTGGCCGTGGCCGCGCTCGTGCTGTACATGGTCTACACCATGGCCATGCTCGCCGGCTTCAATGCCGTGCTCACACTCCCCGGCCTCGCCGGCTTCGTGCTCTCCATCGGTATTGCCGTCGACGCCAACGTGCTCATTTTCGAGCGCATCCGTGAAGAGCTCGATCAGGGCAAGTCGGTTCGCTTGGCCATCGACGAGGGCTTCCGCCATGCCCTCAGCGCCATCGTCGATACCTCGGCGGCCACCATCCTTTCGGGCATGGTGCTGTATCAGTACGGCACGGGTCCCGTTCGCGGCTTCGCCGTCACGCTCGTGGCCGGCCTCGTCGCCTCGCTGTTCACGGCGATCTTCGTGAGCAAGACCTTCTTCCTGATCTGGTTGAACCGCTCGCGCGGCACCCAGACGCTGAGCATCTGAGGCCGTCATGCTGCGTATCTTCCACAACACCAAGTACGAATTCATCAAGCACTGGAAGCTGGCGGCCGGCCTCACCGTGGCGTTCATCGCGGCGGGGCTCGTGACCTTCGGCATCACCGGTGGCGTGAACTACAGCATCGAGTTCACGGGTGGCACCCTCATGCAGGTGCAGTTCAAGCAGGCACCCGATGTGGCCGTGGTGCGCGGGACGCTCGACAAGGCCGGCATCACCGGGGCCGAAATCCAGCAGTACGGCGGGCCGCTCGAGTACACCATCCGTGCTCGCGACGAAAAGCAGGTCGAGGCGCAGGCCGCGGGCGCCGAGGGCGTGTCCAAGCAGATCCAGGCGGCGCTCGATCAGCAATTCGGCGCCGGCAACGTGAACATCGTGCGCACCGAAGCGGTGGGGCCCAAGGTCGGAAGTGAACTGCGCTCCGGCGCCGCCACGGCCATGATCATCGCCTCGCTGTTCACGCTGGTCTATCTCGCCATCCGGTTCGACTGGCGCTTCGGCGCCGCTGCCGTGCTCGCCACCGCTCACGACATCCTCGTCACGTTCGCGTTCATCAAGCTCACGAACCTCGAAGTGTCGCTCACGGTGGTCGCGGCCATCCTCACGCTGCTCGGCTACTCGGCCAACGACACGATCATCATCTTCGATCGCGTGCGCGAGAACCTGCGCAAGCCGCACAAGGGCATGACGCTGGCGGCGCTGCTCGACAAGTCGATCAACGAGACGCTGCCGCGCTCCATCATGACGCACGCCACCACGCTCCTCGCGACGCTGGCGCTGCTGCTCCTTGCCGGTGAGGTCATTCGTCCGTTCGCGTGGGTCATGGCCTTCGGCGTCTTCGTCGCCACGTTCTCGTCGATTTATGTCGCCGGTCCGATCCTGCTCTGGATCGAGTCCAAGTATCCGCGCAACGACGACAGTGCCACCGCCATGGCGGCCAAGGCCGGCAAGGACCTGTCGCCCCCCAGCACCAAGGGCGGGCGCGGCACGGAGCGTCTCGCCGCGCGCTGACCGCGTGAGCAAATCCCCGGCGACCCTGCCCGTGACGTCGTTCGCCGACAGCCACGTGCACCTCGCCAGCACGGCGTTCACCGATGAGGTGGACGCCGTCATCGACCGGGCCCGCGCAGCAGGTGCGCGGGCCCTCGTCTGTATCGGTGAATCGCCGGAGGCCGCCGGGCGGGCACGAGCCATCGCGGCGCGGTTCCCCGGGCTCGTGCATCACACCTGCGGGCTGCATCCGCATGATGCCGCCCAGTGGGACCCGGCGGTGCACCCGGAGACCATTCGTGAGGCCGTACGGCTTGGGGCCGTGGCCGTGGGCGAATGCGGACTCGATTACCACTACGATCACGCACCGCGTGAGGTGCAGCGCCGCACGCTGGACGCGCAACTCGCGCTGGCGGCGGAGCTCGATCGCCCCATCGTGCTGCATACACGCGAGGCGGAAGACGATACGCGAGACATGCTGCGGGCGGCGGCCTCTGCCGGCGTGCGCGGCGTGCTGCACTGTTTCACCGGCAGTGCGTCCCTGGCCCGGGCCGGCCTCGACGCGGGCTGGTTCCTGTCGTTCAGTGGAATCATCACATTCCGCAACTGGCACGACGAGTCGCTGCTGGCATTGGTGCCCGACGACAGGCTGCTCGTGGAGTCCGACGCCCCGTATCTCGCGCCCATCCCCAACCGCGGCAAGCGCAACGAACCGGCCTGGGTGCCGCATACCATCCGGCGACTCGCCGCGGCGCGCGCTACCACAGCCGAAGCGCTCGCGGCACTCACCCTGCACAATACCCGGCGGTTCTTTCGGTTGCCCGCCGAGTGACCACCGCCGAACGCTCTCACCTACGCCACGCACACGTCATGAGCCTCGAAATCCTGCACACCGATGATGCCCCCAAGGCCATCGGCCCGTACGCTCAGGCCGTCAAGGCCAATGGCTTCCTCTTCACGGCCGGACAGATCCCGCTGCACCCCGTGCGCATGGAAATCGTGGACGGCGACGTGGCTGCCCAGACGGAGCAGGTGCTCGCCAATCTGTCGGCGGTGCTCGCCGCCGCCGGTGTCACCTGGGCGGATGTGGTGAAGACCACCTGCTTCCTGCGCACGATGGATGATTTCGCCGCCTTCAATGCGGTGTATGCGCGCGTCCTGGGCGAGGCGCGGCCCGCGCGGTCGACCGTGGCCGTAGCCGGTCTGCCTCGCAATGTCAGCGTCGAGGTGGAGCTCGTCGCGGCTCTTCCGGCGCGCTGAGGAGTACCACGCCGCATGGCTGACCGTCCCCCAACGCTCAGGCACCGCCACCGCGCGGGCATTGCAGGACTGCTGCTCCTGCTGGCGGTCAGCCCCGGGCGCGGTGGTGCGCAGGCCCGCGACAGCGTGCGCGCGTCGGCAGACTCCGGGCGCACCACGTTGACGCCGGCAGCCCCCACGCCGAGCGTCTCCGCTCCCTCCATCGGGACGCGGCCGCGGGGACAGTTCACGCCGCCGCTCACGCCGCGGCGCGCCTTCGTGTATTCCGCCATCCTGCCGGGGCTCGGCCAGTCCCGACTCGACCGCGGCTCGTCGGGTGCCCTGTTCGCTGCCGTCGAATTGGCCGCGCTCGTCATGGTGCGCCGGAGTTCGGCCGACCTGCGTGAGGCGCGCCGCTTCCTGGCCGATTCGCTGCCGCTGGAGTTCACCGTCTCGAATACGGGCACGGTCCAGCGCAGCGGCATTCTCAGCAGTCGCTACGATGACGACCTCATTCGGACACGTCGTCTGCACGTGGAGGACTGGCTGGCCACCGTGGCCTTCAACCACCTCTTTGCTGGCGCCGACGCCTTTGTGTCCGCGCAATTGTGGGATTTGCCGGTCCGGCTCTCCGCCGCCCCAACGGCCAACGGGCCGCTGTTCGTCGCGACGCTGCGCTTCTGAGGAGCGCTGCGTTCGCACAGTGTCAGCGCGGACGCTCCAACTGCACCACCGTGGAAGCCGTGCCGTCGTCATGCGTCTGCATACGGGCAATGCGGTCATCCTCGAGCCGCAGATACTGATGGTCGAGGTACCACGCGCCGGCGTTGGCATAAATGCCGTGGCCGGCGGGCACCAGCGTGGGGACGTGCGAGTGCCCGTGCACGGCCAGGCGAGGACCGCCGGCTGAGGAGAGCGCCGCAGTGCCGACCGCCAGCAACCCGGCCCCGCCATCCCGGGCGCGTCCTTTGCGACTCGTCTTCGAGCTGGCGTGTGCAAGACGCGTCGCAAAGTCCGGATGCAGCCACGAGTACGCGGCAATGGACCACGGGTGCCGCAACACGCGGCGCAGGCGGCGGTAGGGTGCGTCTTCGACCTCACGCAACCCATCGCCGTGCGTCAGAAGCGCATCCCACGGCCCGATCAGACCGCGCCACGGCTCCAGCGTATAGTGCGCCCCCGTCTCGGCCCGGAGCGCCTCGCCCCCCCAGCAATCGTGGTTCCCGCCGATCCACACCACCGGGATCTGCTGCTCCGCCAGATCCGCCAACGCTGCCAGGACGCGGAATCCCGTGCGTGGCATGACATGACGCCAGGCGAACCAGAAGTCGAACAGGTCACCCATGATGATGAGCGACCGCGCCTGGTCGGGAAGGGCGCGCAGGTGCCGGAGGAGCCGCCGTTCGGATTCCGCCGAGGCGACACCCAGATGCACATCACCGATGACATGACAGGGGGTAGGCAGCACGGAGGCAGTCTAACCCCTCGCCGCAGCACCGACAAACCTCGCAATGAGGGTGCGGGACGTCCTTCGGGCTGGCATTATCCTTCCATGGCTTTCGAAACCGTGTCTGAACTCCGGGTGCGCTACGCCGAGACCGACCAGATGGGCGTGGTGTACCATGCCAACTACCTCGTCTGGTGTGAGATCGGACGCACCGACTACATCCGTCGCGCGGGGCGCAGCTACGCCGACCTCGAACGAGATGGCGTGCTGCTCGCGGTGAGCGACGCCTCGCTCCGCTTTCGCGCCTCCGCCAGGTACGATGATCCCATCCGCGTCCATACCGCGCTCACGTCCGTCGGCTCACGGGGCATGACCTTCGCCTATCGCATCGTGCGGGCGGATGCCGATCAGCTGCTGGTCACCGCGAGCACATCACTGGTGAGCATCAATCGCGATGGCCGCCCCTGCACACTGCGTACGGATGTGCGAGCGTGGCTGGAGGCGGCGATGCGCGGCGACAAGGCGGACGACGCGCGTACGGCGATACCCTCATGAGGCCGGGAACCTGGTGGGAGAAGGGGGCCGCCGCCCTCGTGCTGCTGGGTCTGGCCGCGTGCGGGCGCCGCGGAGCCTCCACCGTCGCGCCGGCGACCGCTGCGGTCCCCGCCGCGGTCACCATCAGTGCCGATGCGCGATTGCTGGAGATGGTCGATCAGCGCCGTCCCGATACGGCACTCGTCGATCGCCTGCTCGCCGATTCCGATGCCACGCGACGGGCGCGCACGGCGCTGGCAATCGGGCAGGCGCGCATCCGCCTGCGCTACCCGCGCTTGCGCGCGCTGCTGGTCGACGGCGACACCGCCATCGCGGCCAATGCGGCGTATGCCATTGGCATAGCCCGTGATTACGAAGCGGTCCCGGCACTCGCCCGCGCCGTGATGGGGGCACCCGATGCGGTGGCGCGCGAAGCGGCATGGGCGCTGGGTGAAGTGGGCGAGATGGGACGTGACGCCCTCGTGCAGACGCTGGGTAACGGGGCGCCGAATGCGGTTTCGCGCAGTCCGGCTGCTGCGCGAGCGCCGGCGGTGCGCGCGGCGTTGGTGTTGGCCACCTTCAAGCTGCGCGAGGCGCCCATCGCCGTCGTGACGCCATGGCTTCAGGATCCCGCCCCCGAGGTGGTGCGCGCCGCGGCCTATGTCGTGGCGCGGTTGCGCGCTCCGGCGGGCGTGCGTGCGCTCTTCGCCGTGACGGCCCACGACGACGAGGAGGTGCGGCAGTACGCGGCGCGCGCCTTTGCGCGCTTGGCGGCCGGTGACTCGCTTGGCGGTCGCGCACGGGAAGCCCTGCGTGTACTCCTGCGTGACGAGAGCGAGCGCGTGCGCATCAACGCCGCGCAAAGCGCCGCCTCCTATGGCCCCCTCATGGCCAATGCCGTCGACTCGCTCTGGAAGGACCCCGCGCCGAATGTGCGCGTCGCCCTCGCGGAGGCCTATGCGGAAGCGGCCGGACGTGATGTGGCGCGATGGCAGCGGGCGTGGGATGCCGACACCTTGCTGGCCGTGCGTCGCGCCCTGTTGTCGCACCTGCGCCGTTCGCACCTGCCGCTGGTGGCTGGTGTGGAGGCGGAATGGGCCGGACGTGCCGACTGGCGCTATCGCGTGGCGGCGCTGGGCGGTGGAGACCCCGGCAGCATGCCCGACAGTGCACTGGCGCGTCGCCTGCTGGCCGATGCCGACCCCCGGGTCCGGCGAGAGGCACGGGCTCGGTTGGGGGAGCGCGACACGACGGTAGCGGCGCGGCCCCCGCGCAGCAGCGCGCCCGTGCCCCGGGCGCTGGAGGAGTACGAGCACCTGGTCGAGCAATACTGGCGCACTCCGACTCGCCCACGCGCCTTCATCGACACAGACCACGGGACCATCACCATCGAGCTGTTCACGCACGAGGCGCCACTCGTGGTCGAAGCGTTTACGCGCCTTGCCCGCGAAGGGAAGTATCGGAACACGATCTTCCATCGGGTGGTACCGAACTTCGTCGTGCAGGATGGCGACCTCGCCAGCGGTGACGGGGCACCCGAGCCGCCCTTCTCGCTGCGTGAGAGCTGGTCCCGCCGGCGGCACGGGCGTGGATGCCTCGGGCTGGCCACCGCTGGTCCGGATACCGGGGGCAGTCAGTACTACCTGTGCCACTCCACTCAGCCTCACCTGGACGGCGGCTACACCGTTTTTGGACAGGTGGTCGACGGCTTCGACGTGATGGACCGCATTGTACGAGGAGATCGGATGCTGCAGGTACGGGTGCCATGACGCCGGGGGTGGGCAGGCGTTGGGGAGGGCCGCTGGCGCTGGTGCTCGCGATCACGGGGGGCGGCTGTGCGCCGGCGGCGCGTCCCCTGGTGGGGGCGCCAACGCGCGCCGTATTGCCGCCTACCGTCATCTCGACGGTGCCCACGGTCCTGCGCTTCACCTGGCAGTACAAGGACGAGACCTTCGAGGCGAATGGTGACGGCGCGGTGCGCCGGCAGGGGCCGGACCGTGCCCGGCTCGATTTCTTCCTCAGCAATGGCATGGCAGGTGGCTACGCGATACTGGTCGGTGACACACTGACGGTCCCCGGCATCGACCTGGTCAAGCGCATGCTTCCACCGGTGCCGTTGCTCTGGGCGTCGCTCGGCCGACTCGCCGTCCCCCCCGCTCGCGATACGGTGGCGCGCATGGATGGCGATACGCTGCGCGCGGATCTGGGCCAGTTGCGTGGGCGTGATGCCTCCGGCGCCGACGGCCGTGCTTGGCGCCTGGCCTTTACGGGGACGGCACTCACGCGCGTCGAGCGTATTGAAGACGGCAAGGTGATCGAGTGGATGTCTCGGGTCCCGGGGGCCGACGGTACACTGCGGTTGCAGTATGTTCATGAGCGTGGCAAGCGACGACTTGCCATTGCCGTCTCCGACACCACGATTGTTGAGGCTTTTGATGACGCCATCTGGCGCCGCCGTTGACGCCCACCGCTGGCCCCTGACACGACGCGCCCTTCTCGTCCTCGGTGCCATCGCGTTGTGCGCCGGCTGTTACGGGTTCTCCGGTGGGGGCGGCTTGCCGCGCAATCTCAAGACCGTGGCCATTCAGCCTTTCGACAACCAGACGGCGGCTCCCGAGTTGCAGCGCGAGATCTTCGACCAACTGCGGACGGTGCTGCGCGACCGACTCAACCTGCGCGAGGCCCCCGAGGCGCGGGCCGATCTCGTGGTGCGTGGCACCATCGTGACGTACGACGTGGACTTGCCACTCGGCGCCACGGCCGACGCGCGCAATACCGCGTCGAATCGTCGCCGTCTGCAGCTGGTCATCGACATCGAGATCATCGAGTCGGCCACCAGCCGGGTGCTGCTGGCCCGCAAGGGACTGTCGCGCGAGGGGCAGTATGCGGAGGGGGGCGAGGCGAGCGGGCGCAAGAATGCCCTCGAAAGCATCATGGCGGACATCGTCGAAGGGGTGCAGTCGCAGTGGTAGGCCCATCAGCGCCGCGCACGCCTGCGTCCAAGGTCATGGATTGGGCGGCGGCGGCAGCGTGGCGTCAGGGCCTCGCCGGTCCCGTGGTCTTCACCAACGGCGTCTTCGATCTGCTGCACCCGGGACACATCGACGTGCTCGATGGCGCGCGGCGTCAGGGCACTGCGCTCATTGTCGGGCTCAACAGCGATGCCTCGGTGCGCCGCCTGAAGGGGCCGACGCGACCCGTGCGCTCGACGGCCGAGCGTGCGCTGGTGTTGGCAGGGCTGGAGTCGGTCGATGCGGTCGTGGTGTTCGAGGAGGACACGCCGCTGTCGCTGGTCCAACGGCTCCTGCCCGATGTGATCGTGAAGGGCGGCGACTACTCGCCGGATACGATCGTGGGCGCCGATATCGTCACCGCCCGGGGCGGACGGGTCGTCGTCATTCCGCTGGTCCCCGGGCAATCCACCACCTCCATCATCGAGAAGCTTCGTGGCTGAATCGTCAACGGCAATCGCTCTGCTGCGGCAGGGCCGTCTCAACACTGCGTTGCGCCCGGTGACGCTCGAGCGAGGCGCGGTAGCGTACGCCGAGGGCTCGTGTCTCGTGAGCTTCGGCGGCACCCGTGTGCTCTGTGCCGCGTCGGTGGAGAGTGGTGTGCCCGGGTGGAAGAAAGGCTCTGGCGAAGGATGGGTCACGGCGGAGTACGCCATGCTGCCACGAGCCACGCGCACGCGGGTGTCGCGCGAACGCTCGCAGGTCGGCGGCCGGACGCAGGAAATCCAGCGACTCATTGGCCGCAGCGTTCGGGCCATGCTGGACAGCTTCGCGTTCGGCGAGTTCACGGTGAAGGTCGACTGTGATGTGCTGCAGGCCGACGGGGGCACGCGCACGGCGGCCATTACGGGAGCGTGTATCGCGGTGCAGGACGCGTTCTCGTGGATGGTGGCCACGGGGCGGTTGCCCGCCTCCCCGGTTCGGCGCCGTGTGGCGGCCATCAGCGTGGGGCTGATCGACGGGGAGGCGCGTCTCGACCTCGACTACGAGGAGGATGTACGGGCCGGCGTCGACATGAACGTGGTCATGAGCAGCGAGGGGCGGTTCGTGGAAGTGCAGGGGACGGGCGAGCACGGCACCTTTGCCCGCGGTGAACTCGATGGGCTGCTCGATCTGGCGGTGCAGGGAATCGGGGAACTCGATGCGCTGCAGCAGCAGGTGCTCGCCGCGCCGCTCCCGATGCCGGTGTAACGGCGGTGTCGCTGGCGACCACGACGGAGGCGAGGGCCGGGGCCGCACCGCGCCAGATCGTGCTCGCGACGCGCAGTGCGGGCAAGCTTCGCGAGCTGGGTCCCCTGCTGGCAACGCACGGATGGGACGCGATCACGCTCGATGCGTTGGGCATCGTCGAGTCGGCCGACGAAGAGGGACTCGAGCAGTACGATCGCTTCGAGGAGAATGCCCTGGCCAAGGCACGGTATTTTGCCACGCGTACGGGTCGTCTGGTGCTCGCCGATGATTCGGGGCTTGCGGTGGAGGCCCTCGACGGGCGCCCGGGTGTGCACAGCAAACGGTGGTCGGGGAGTGCCTTGCAGGGGGCGGCACTCGATGCGTTCAACAACGCGTACCTGATGGAACGCCTGCGTGAGGCTGAGGCGGCCGGGCGTTCGTCTCGTGCCGCGGCCTACGAGTGTGCGGCGGCGTGTGCGTGGCCGGAGGGGGCCATTGTGGCGCACGGGCGCACGGCGGGGCAGGTGCTTTCGTCGCCGAGGGGGACGGGGGGATTCGGGTACGACCCGTACTTCTGGTCGGAGGAGCTACAGGCGACCTTTGCCGAGGTGGCACGCGATGCCAAGGCGGCGGTCAGCCATCGGGGGCGTGCGGTGCGCGCCGTGCTCGCCGCGCTGGCGGATTTTTTTCCGCTGCCAGTTGACCCGACGCCACGGCGGGGATAACATACCCCGCCGCTGGAAGGCGGTGCTGATGTGCGGGGCGTAGCGTAGCCCGGTATCGCGCCTGCTTTGGGAGCAGGAGGTCGCCGGTTCGAATCCGGCCGCCCCGACTCTGCCGTATCAGCGGTTGGTGAGTGGCAGTCAGGTGCCCGAGAGGGTGACCAAGCGTGTGCAGGCGCCAGTAGCTCAGATGGATAGAGCGGCAGCCTTCTAAGCTGTTGGTCGGGGGTTCGAATCCCTCCTGGCGCGTCCGCTTACCGTGCTCCACCCGAGGGTTCGGGTGCGCGCACCCTTAGCTCAATGGTAGAGCAGCTGACTCTTAATCAGTAGGTTCTAGGTTCGAGTCCTAGAGGGTGCACTTCGCGGCGGTCGCGAAAGCGGCCGCCGCGCTTTTTTCTCCTCGCGTGGCGAGCTCTGCAGTGCGCACGGCAGGCAGGAGGTGACAAGTCAGGCGGTCGGTCAGCGGCTGATTTGTCAAAGGATTTTCCAGACAGGGGTTGCGTTTCGCGGGATGGCAGGCGATTATAGCGACCCTTCGCCAAAACTGCCGCACGGCGGCGTTGGCAGGCCAGGTTCGCTGGGGTGCATGAAGCGCGGACGGTTGAGCGCGCGGCCAGCGAGAAAAGAAGTGAAACAGGCGGTTGACAAGTTCGCTTCAACTTGGTAAATAAAGAGGCTGCCGC
>Ga0315899_10001908_pt1 | contig 23523 bp, 33 predicted proteins | sample LakEriMetagenome_2_FD_203518 | JGI IMG/M metagenome (GOLD analysis project Ga0315899, IMG submission 203518) | Freshwater fungal communities from buoy surface, Lake Erie, Ohio, United States - Buoy 4 MA112 | ecosystem: Environmental > Aquatic > Freshwater > Lake | place: USA: Lake Erie, Ohio... | reverse complement strand
CCAGAGGGTTTTCAGACTCAAGACACCCTGCGAAGCTAACCAATCATTCGTCATCCCGACACCACTTGCGATCGTCTTGGCCATATGCCAAGGTCCTTTGCGACTCTTGCCGTGTCGGATTGCTTGACTTCGAAGGACGTTCGCTCTTCCGCTGTTGCCTTCACCTAGTGCTTGTTCTCTTTGAATCTGTCATTTGGTATACTAACCTCATCGTAATTCGTATCTCGTACAGGGGACTTAGGCGTTCGCCACTCAAGCCATGCGTCCGTTAGCGCCGAATGTCTGTTACGTCAGACTTCAGAGATTCTGCGTCGATCTTGGTTGGGTAGCTCCTCTCGTCATGCATCGGACGCCGAATGAATTTCATGATCGGCTAAAGCCATCTCTTACAAGGTACTTTTTCTCGATGTATGAAATGAATTCTCCGATCTATGTGCAGATCAATCCTCAAACGGATCAGCACCCTCGTTTGTTTGCGATGAATATCTATGCGATTCGGTACCGGCTTTGTACCGGATGGCAGGGGTTTATGCTGGATCGGAACCAAGGGCAGGAGGTATTGATCCAATGGCCTTGGTTGCATTCCAGCAATTTCGAAACTCTGCGCAGTCGGAAAGTTTTTCGCACTACAAATCCTGAGTGTCATGGATATTCTTGGCGGCGTGTCCGCGATTCTGGACCTCCTTACACTCAGAGTACAACCTACGCTCGTTGGCAGGCTCGGAGGATCGCAAGCCCCACAAACCAATGCCCATGACGGGCGTACCAAATGTTGGACCGAAGCCCCCGTCGGTCCGTTCCGAACTTTAGAGACCGTGTTGGCTGGGGCTCGGTCAACATAATCGTTATGCCTTGAAAATGTGCACAGAAGACCGACAACTACTTTCAACAAGTCTTCGAAAACTCGTAACTGGTCGAATGACCAATGATGAGTTCGATGACCTTTATTACGATCACTTTTACCACTCCTCCGACGTGGCGATACAGGAAATCGGTCGGTTCGGATGGTCCTTGTATAGCAGTGATTTGATATTCCCCTATCGGCTAACGGGAAAACATGCTCTTCCTGGATGGATTAAGAAGAGGGCAGCTCACGCGATACTCTTCCTGCACACGGAACAGGCGTACGAATACCCACGAATCAAAGACTCGACCGCAAATTCATTGCTGATATATGCTTGCTGCTTAGCCGCGCTTCTGTGCTTTGTGTCTGCAATCGCTTACTATGTGCTGCTGCTTGTTGGTGCGGTTCTATTTTCGGTGGCTCTTTTAACTATTGCTGCGTCCTCGAGATCTGACGTAATTGAGAATGGATCTGGATTGGACTTGCTCGATGAAAAGTGGCCATTTGCAAATGACCAGATGCTTGCGGAGGCCAACGGAAGCGCGTACGTGCTTGGCGGCTTCGGTGAATACGAGAGGCATAACCAAGCGGTGAACCCAAGTCGCGGATAGTGTCGTTACTTACATCAATATCAAACGCGGCGACTGGGTTACCGCCGTCGTTACGCAATTGAGGACAAACGCATCCGAACGTCGTAGGAAGCCTCATGATCAAGTCCCGCACTCTCTTCAAAATCATAGTATTGACCGGAATTGGATTCGTGATCCCGGTTGCGATGCTTCTTCCCGTCGAGTACGCACTTTCCGAGTTTGGCACTCAACCAGATTGGATTACTTTGGTAGATCGATATCTGCAACCTTCGACCGGATGTTCATTGTTTTTCTTGGCCAGTGCGATCACGTCATCAACCCCAAGAAAGCTCGTGACGTTTGTACAATCGCTTTTCCTACATGGAACCACCTTCATTGTCTGTTCGCTGGCATTTGTGCCAATTCATCACAATAAGGTTGCTGATCCCCAACAAGCCCATTTGGCCTGGATTCCATTCGTTTCCGTACTCTTGCTGTTCATGGCTTTATTGGTCATCGGAAACATCCACATAACCACTAAGAGAAAAGAACCGAATCCGATTGCTAATGGTACTCCAGACCAATATCATGCGTACCAAAGCGATGGACGCGAAGTGCTCGATCGGGCGTTTTGACTTGCGTAGAGTCTCCTACTCGCACTCGGTCATCGCTGGCCGTTCGTCTTTCTGACACCGGAGGTAAACGCAATCGATGCGTGATCTTGATTGGAAACCGATCCTGATTGTTTCGGGCCTCATCCCAGCAGTCCATCTTGCCATGCTCGTTCTGTACCCTTTCCCGTCGGTTTTCTTATTTCCATTGGTTCTGACCATACTTTTAGTCGTCGTGCTTACTGGCATTTTTGTCTTTTCAATCTACGCATCGATATTTGGCAGGAACGGCGATGGAAAGCTTTTGCTGCCGGAAAATCGTTCCTTAGATGGAATGATTCACTTCTGGACGTCGTCTTTCGTTTGCCTCCTGACGATTGGATTTCCCTACGTCTGCTTCGTTATTTGGAATACTTCGACGCACAAGTGGTGAGGATCGCAATTGCTATCTTCGATTTCAGATCACAAATCCAACAACAAAAACAAGCCGTAAATCGGGTTAGGATGCCCGTTGCTGGGCACCCTCCCCACACGACCTAGCATGCGGGTCCGGCCGCGTTGGTTCAACGCACAGGAGTGCGGCGGCGGTTCCACGAAGATGAGCAAGTTCGTTCGCCCTCGCGCAGTTGCCTTCACCTCGTACTTGTTCCCTTGAAGTGGTATTTGGTATACTTACCTCCTAGAGATACCTATCTCGCACAGGAGGCTTACACCCCACAAATCAATGCCCATGACGGGCGTACCAACCGTTCGTCAACCGAAGGATGTCGATGGAATCAGTGAGATTCATCAAAAACCGTCCAATGACCATCGGTGGCGAAGAGCACTCAGGATGGCTTCCCGCTGGTGCTGCAACGCCACTGCCGACCCCGATACGCCATCGACTTTTCAACTTGGAAATTCAATTTGATGGAGACGGCTATCTCTTGTGTCACGAATCGACCGATGGCACAGTGTCGGGAGACACATGGCACCAAACACTTTCTGATGCTGAAAATGCGGCACAAGAATGGTTTGGTATTGCGGGCTCCGAATGGAAATCAAAATAAATCACTCAAACCGCGAAATTGATTCCAAACTGATTGCGAGCCGGACTTGCGGGACAATGTTGACGAACAATGGCATGCAACGAAGCCCTCGAACCGCCAGATTGACTTGCGTAGAGTCAAATGCGCGAACTTGGTGATCGGGAACGACTTAGCATATAGTTCAAGAAATGATAGATTCTTCAGCTAACCGAACTGACCAAATCGAACAGTGGTTCCGCACGCAAGGTGGTGGGGATTTTTCGGTTCTGCCAACGGATCACCCATCTTTGCAAATCGGAAACTTTGCAAAAGCACGAACAATTGTTTATACCACCAAGCCGCACTGTGTCGCGAGAATCAAGGGACTTTGTCAATTCGGCGAGCCGATTGCCAGGATCGGTCGTTACGGTCTGCCATTGCGAAGCGATTTGCCGTTACTGCGGGGCTCAGCGCACCTTCCCATCTTCATCGGTGATTACGATCCACCTGATCTCATGATCTTCTCATGGCTTCGCGAACAACTTCCAATTGGCTGGCACGGTGTGAGCGATCAATTCCTGGACACTCACGGTAATGGCGGCCTTGCTTGGAACCGAATAAAAATGTCTGAACCAGAATCAGATGCTAGTAAACTCCTGCAGGATCTCTGCCCAGATTATCGTCAGTTCCTCGGTCCTTATTGTTCGTCTTTATTTGATGCTGGATTTAAAGTTGAGGTTGAAGGTGCAATAATGGACTGCGGTGCGGGAACCAAATGTTGAAACAGTCAGAAATCGGGTAAGCCTGCCCGTTGCCGGGCACCCTCCCCACACCACCTAGCAAGCGGGTCCGGCCGTATTGGTTCAACGCACAGCAGTGCGGCGGCGGTTCCACGAAGATGAGCAAGTTCTGCCCAGAGGGTTTTCAGACTCAAGACACCCTGCGAAGCTAACCAATCATTCGTCATCCCGACACCACTTGCGATCGTCTTGGCCATATGCCAAGGTCCTTTGCGACTCTTGCTTGTCAGATAACGATGGACCAATGCAAAGACTCGTTCTGCGTTGCGCTTTGTCCTCGTGAAGATCACGAAATCATCCGCATAACGCACGAAGCGAAGTCCTCGGTTCACCAAAGTGGTCGAGCGATTCGAATCGCTCTTTGGCGAGAAATGCCGGAGCCGAAACAAACGCTACCTGATCCGACGTATCGCTTGTCCGTGTAATCAAGAATGATGAGATGACCATGGGCCTCCCAAAGCCCATTTCGACGTGAAGATTTGCTTAAAACAAACAGCTTGCACTAATGGTAACAAAAAAGCTTGAATCTCACGTACCACATCTGCAAATGAATCGGGTGTACCGTCCAGCTTTGACTTACGAACAAAAGCTGTCCACTGAGCTTGCTTAATCGAGTCTTCTAGAAACTGAGGCGAAAAAACGAACGGCTCGGAGACGATCATCGTGCCTCGATTCGCAAAAGTTCTCTCAATCGCAAGGCGGAGAACTTCGCCATCGAATCCAAACTGACGCAATAGAACCTGAATGTCGTAGAAGTCCTTCATGCGACTGTTGAGCTGCCCGAGCTTGACCATCGCTTCAAACTTTTCAGCGATGACCGTCTCTTTGGGATAGCCTTTCAGACGTGGCGTTTCAAAATCGAGCATGGTTGGATAATCAATGACGGTCGCTGTCGGGTAGATCACATCGCCAAAACCGATATCGATTTGCATGGGCAACCGCGCATTTTGAATCATGGCCACAAAGGTTACTCGAACACCCGGGTACTCGGCATTCTCCTTGATAATTGCTCCGTGCACCGAGTCGCTCTCGACTGAGGCGATCCCCAGACCGTGAACATCAACGCGCCCTTGAGCACAAATCGATCCGCATATTCGGACTGTGAAAGGCGAAACAGAAATCGCTCCATGACGAAATACTGCATCAACTCTTGCAGCGGTCGACCAGACTTTCTTGCGAGATTCTCTAGTTGACCGCGCACCGATGCAGGAATGTCGCGGGTCATAGAAGCGCCTCTAGGTAAGGACGCATCGAGTTGGCAACTCTTAGCTTTGTTGCATATTCCATGATCAGGTCGACTTTCGCTTTACCCTGCGCTATATAGCACCTGATAGCTTCGATCGCGACATCGAGCCCTACTTCATTACGGCGACTGAAACAATCCACCAGTGTCTTTTCACGAGAGTACACACGAATGGTCACTCCATCCGTTTGATGCTCTTCGACTCCGGTACTGTATGCAACCTCATTGATTCGCGATACTCGAACAGGTGGGTAATTCAGCCTGGGTGGTTCGCTGTTGCGAGGAATCGCAATCCAAACTTCATGTGGAATCTGGGTGGTCAGTTCATGGAAGGAAAGGGCCGACACAAGATAGAACACCGCGTGTGGAACTTTCGCCGCCACGGTCACCAAGTCGGATTGGCTTAGCGGAGCCATTTCAGCTAGCCGATAGAGACCTCGGGCCATTTGTACTACGAGCCCAGAATCTCGCATCGAGTAGAGAGTGTTTCTGGTGATTCCGCCTCGCAGGATATCAGCCATTCGCATAATCCCACTATGTCGGCGAAATAGATCGGCAGCTCGCGCAGAAGCGGTATTGGAAGCAGGCTTAAGCACGGTACAAAACACCTCCTGGGATGAAAACCTGGAGGTGAATTGTACCGTCTCGTCGAAAGAAGTCAAGTTTTTGACGGCGGTGATCGAAAGCGAGAAAAAAACCTTTATGGCCTTCAAACTAATGGGAGTTCTGATTTTCGTTAGTTCATCGATTTCGTTGGGTTTTCGCGTGGCTACGTTGCGAGAGAGTCGCTTTTTCTCTACTTCATAACCCGCGAAACGCATCAAAGACGACTGACCTCCGGGTTATGGCCGGCGCGATGGAGACGCGTGAGATCGGCGTTTGAAGACACTCGTTTTCCGTTGCCAAGCAGCATTGAACGGAAACAACAGACGACCTCGGTTACGTAAATGCAATGCGCCGGTGTCCGCCAGTCTTCGGCGATCGCACTTGCGACATTACTAGTTCTGCGTCTGCGATCTGTCTCAATTTGGTTTTTCGGTTGTTTGATGCATTTCATATCCTTATACTGCCTGCGGATCTCCAACCGCACAGCTAAAGGCTTTTGGACTTTCGGAAGCGCATGATTGCTACGAAATACAGAAGCGAAAGAGGGATCCGAGAAAGAATTCTGGGACTCCCTCGCTTATTCACCTAGTTCAGTGAGAAAGTGTTCAATGAACGAGCAATCAATTTTTTTAAAAGCACTAAAAATCCAAGATATAACTGAGCGAGAAAGCTACTTAATGGATGCTTGTTCCGGAAATGGCGAACTCTTACAAAAACTTCAGTCGATGCTGGCATCTAACGAAAAATCGAGCCACTCTTTGGACGATCCTTCTCCCACGCAAATTGGGGATGATCCAGGTATGACGCAGGCAATGCCTCGACATAATCGGGGGGATGTTGACCTCTCTTACTTAAATGCATCGAAGACGACAAACTCACTCGGTACAATGGGCCACTATGAGATCCTCGAGATTCTCGGTCAAGGTGGTTTTGGTACAGTTCTTAAGGCTTTCGATGAAAAACTACAACGTTTCGTTGCTATCAAAGTTCTAAATCGTAATCTTGCTGCAACCTCACCTCCTCGAAAGCGATTTCTCCGCGAAGCCAGATCGGTTGCTGCAATAAAGAATGAAAATGTGGTTGCTATCTATAGCGTTGAGGAAGCCCCTATTCCATATTTTGTGATGGAGTACGTTGATGGGGAGATTTTACAGGACAAGATGGACCATTCAGGACCGTTTAGTGTTTCTGAAATACTGCAAATTGGCAAACAGATTGCGTCAGGGCTTGCAGCAGCTCATTCGCAGGGGCTGATCCACAGGGACATCAAGCCGGCCAACATTTTGCTAGAAAAAGGGATTGTTCAAAAAATTAAGATTACCGACTTTGGACTCGCGCGTGCCACGGATGATGCTAGTATGACTCAAAGTGGGACAGTTGTGGGAACTCCGCTGTATATGGCTCCAGAGCAAGCGAAAGGCGGTTTGCTTGACGAACGTACCGATTTATTTAGCCTAGGTAGCGTTCTTTACGCATTGGCGGCGGGACACCCCCCCTTCCGGGCATCTACTACGCTGGCTGTGCTGCGTCGTGTTACGGACGACACACCGCGGCCAATTAGCGAGGTGATATCCGATATCCCAGAGTGGTTTGACGCTATCGTCAAAAAACTACTGGAGAAACGGCCGGAAGACCGTTTCCAGTCAGCTCAAGAACTTGTCGATGTGTTGACCAACTGCCAATACGAGTTGCAAGCAGGAGTGCCAGTCACCGCTGCGAATCGCTATGGAGCAGCAGCGGTTAAGCACCCCTTCTCTATTGAGAAAACTGATCCGATTCCAAGCACTATTACCCCTGGTAGGATACTGATTCGGTTGGCGTTAGCTTTTGCTACCCTCGCGGCTGCTATCGTTTTTCTGCACTCAACCAGAGAAACGCCGTTACCTGACGCCCCAAAAGATCCCGCTAAAGGCTCCCTTGCTCAGAACACTTCATCGATCCCAGTTGAAAAGAGCAACGAATTATCAAAGAACCAACCTCTAAGTATGCTAAACAACGATACAAGCAAAGAAAACCTAAGTTCGCTTGTGACCAACCCATTCGACACACTTAACAGCAATTTCGTAAACAGTATCGGGATGGAGTTCGTCAAGGTGCCAAAGGGTACAGCATGGCTCGCTGGAGGAGGGGGGCAACAGGGCAACACCAAAATTGAGATACTAAATGATTTTTACCTTGGAAAATTTGAAGTGACACAAGAACAGTGGGAGGCGGTAACCGGACTGAATCCTAGCCATTTCTCGCGAAATGGAAAGGCAGACGATGTGTTAAAAGATATATCCGACTCTGATTTAAAACGGTTTCCAGTTGAATCGGTTACATGGGAGGAATGTCAGTTGTTTATTGAAAAATTAAATACGATGGAAAACGATTCCGGCTATGTATATCGTTTACCAAGAGAAGTGGAATGGGAGTACGCATGTCGCGGTGGTTCGATTCAAGAGCAAGATAGTAAGTTCAGTTTCTATTTATCAATGCCTTCGAATGATTTGATCCCTGAGCAAGCAAACTATTCCTTTCCTGGATCACTCGGACGACCGGTCAAAGTGGGTTGTTATGTACCAAACGCTCTGGGCTTCTACGACATGCATGGTAACGTCTGGGAATGGTGCGAAGATGTAATGAGCTCCGCAGACGGTATTACCTTCCACGTGTACCGCGGCGGTAGTTGGTTCAACGATGCGGCGCATTGCAGCGCTGCTAGCTACGATAAGACAGACCCCTCGCTCAGAAATTTTTATCTCGGCTTCCGCTTAGTATTGAGCCGTTCTGAACGACAGTTCTCTCAACCGACAAAATAGTTAAGAGATGGCAATGACGTGGTGCGAGGAATGAACGTATTACACAACTTTTCAAAACGCCCTAACATCCGTTCCGCCTGAGACCGTTTGTTTCTGATACATGAGAGTACGTCAAAGACCATCTTCAAGAGTGGTCTATCCAGCATTTCCTTGGGTGATGGTCCAATTGTTGAGCTCCGGCGCTGCAGGACATTCTGGAAAAATGCGTTCGAGAACTCGGCGCTATTAGGTTGATTGATTCACGTATTGGCGTTCCTGGGCAATTGGCCTGGAATCCAAGGGTACTCTCAGGGCGATTTAGGACAACGATCGGAATTGTATGTCCTCAATTGCTTTCCGAGGTTATAGCTCCGCTTTTGAAATAGCAATTGGACGGAAGACACGAAAAATTTACCGCGACATTTACAATCTGTCCTGCTCCCATCCCGTGCCCATTTTCTCCCCAACGGCATACATAACCGGGGTGAGCTGCGAGAGTCCAGCTCGCGTTTTCTCGAACCCGGTGGGATATGCCATGTCGAATCAATCTCTCTCGGATCCTCAGCAGGCGATAGGCATTAGGAAGAAGCCATGAACTGAGAAATGCCGAAGCCGATATAAACGCTACCTGATTCGACGTATCGCTTGGCGACTCCAAGCCAAAACCGAAGTTGTTACTCGCTAAACTTCTTATGTAGTTCTATGAGTGGTCCGTAGTTTCTGAGATCCGCTTGCTTCATGGCTGCAATGTACTCACCTCGAATCGGGCTTTCGGTATCACGGAGGTTGGTGGCAGGCCATAAGGTCACCGGTTGATTGTGTTGCATTAGCCAGATGTTCGCGAGGAGCCTTGCCCACCGACCGTTGCCATCCTCAAATGGATGCACCCAAACCGCGCGATGATGAAACTCGGCAGCGGTTGCAATCACAAGTTCGCCGGTTTCGCGGTGCCGTTTCTCTGATTCGATGGCAATGACACCGAGTTCGGCAGTGACAATTTCCGGGCTCACACCGATGTTCTTTCGAGTAGTCCTAATTTCTCCCGCCCAACTCCAAATCGATCCCAACATCTCCCGATGCAAGTCCAGAAGCCAACCGAAGGTAAATGGCGCGAGCTTGTGGCTTGGTTTGCTCAACAAGTACTTCTCGGTTACTCGCAGGATCGACTCGAACTCAACTTCATTGAGTTGTCGACGCGTTTTGATGGTCTTGATTTTCAATCCCGACCCATCAAAGGGCGTATCGTCGTCTTTGCCGGCTGAACCAAATGGATTCACGAAAGGCTACCGCTAATTCTAGAGAGTTACGAAGCCCAGAGCTTTCGACTGGACGATGCGATTCGCGCCTTGGTGGCTTCTAGATGCTCTTGGGCAGAAGCTGCTGGGACGGCTTGGGATTCTAAGGCTACGTTTCCCTGTGTAAGCGCGATCAAGCGATTAGCCTTCTGCGTAGCGATGGAATCTTTGAATCCTTTGGCCGGTATCGCCAACAAATCCATTTTCATTCCGAGTGCGGAAAGAACGGCTTGTAGATTGGAAACGGAGTAATGCTCATCCTTCCCTCCGAGAATGCGAATCACAGTTGCCCTTGATACGCCACTGCGGCGAGCAAGATCGGAAATCGACATCTCAAGTTCGCTAATGCGGTTTTGTAGAAGCGTAGAAAGCGACATGGTTTAGCAATCGAATGGGACTTCAAGTGAGAGACCGAAAGAACGGACCACACTGATATTGTTGCATATATGAAACAAAAAGGAAGTGAAATCTGCAGGAAAGACCAACGGGTTACGATACGCAAGCTACTGCAAAGCATGGACTTGCGTCGAACCAAGGTATCTCGCGAGCGGTTTGAAAAGAGTTAGGTTTGCTCAACTGAAGTAAGGCAAATCGAACTCAGTTCGCCCCTCCGATTATACCAACAAGCCGACGCCTCAAAACGTCGGCCTGTTTGCATTTATACGCGGTATTTCCAGGGTTTGCACGCTCCTGCCCTGTCTCAAACTCTCCCCGGCGCGATGTCTCTACCAACCCAAGCGCGAATCGGCTTGGTTGCTTTTTCTGCCTTTGGCACCCCGACTCTCGGGAGTCTCAAAGTCGCGCGAGCTGGAATGTTAGATGGGGGGATATTGAAACGTCTCGAACTTCATAACCCGGACGAAATCTGGAAAACCAAAATGACCTCCCGGTTATGCCCCGCGCGACAAAATCGCGAGTTTTTGAGCCTCTTTTTCATAACCGACAGGTCGCGCCCGCAAACTCTTGGGCGTCTTGATTTCCTTCAAGCCAACGATTTCATCGGATTTTTTACATCGCTACCGTGCGCGAGAGTCGCTTTTTCTCTACTTCATAACCCGCGAAACGCATCAAAGACAGATGACCTCCTGGTTATGGCCGGCGCGATCAAGGCGAGAAGGATTGAGTATTCTCTCGAGCCGTTACTGCGGATTGCGCATTTGATGGCCCTCGCCATACGCTGCGGCGAGTTGCTATCCAAGTGCAAAGTTCGCCATCCTCGACGAGTGGGAGGAAGAACGCAAAGCATGAACGCAATCGTGCTGCGCATCTAGTTTGAAACCATCGGAATGAATTTGGACGCAACTACTTTCAACGCTGCCGCGTGCCCCTGTTACTAATTGGTTTGACGGAACGAATGCTTGGTAAGATGCGCGACGTTTATGCATCATACTTACACAGGACGGTTAATCTTTGTATTAACTCAGGGCAATCGCTTGCATGTCGGCGTCGACAGGAATACAACCGCAACGAGACGTAGTCTGACCATTTTTTTTATCGCTGTCCGAAAGGAATGTCATCATGAATAGAGTTATTGCACTTTTGGCCCTGGGAATCTTGTTGGGGATCGGTGCGCAAAGTTCCCAGGCGGGTGTTATTGGGTTTACAGCAAATCTTGCCCCTGAAGTGTCCGGTGCTACGGGGACTGGATTTGCTAGGGTGGATTTTGATATCGTGGCTCATACGATGCGGGTTCAGGTCAGCTTTACGGGTTTGTCCGGGAACACCACAGTGGCTCACATCCACGGTCCCACGGCGCTGCCGGGCATCGGAACTGCGGGCGTCATGACCACTACACCAACCTTCTCCGGTTTCCCTGCAGGTGTGAAGTTTGGAGCGTATGATTTTACATTGGACACGCGCGCAAGTACCACATATAGAGCCGGGTTTATTACCGCCAACGGCGGTACAGTGGCTGGGGCAGAGGCGGCCTTCTATTCCAGTTTGCTGGCAGGGACTGCCTACTTGAACATCCATTCGACCACCTATCCCGGCGGCGAAATCCGCGGATTTCTGAACGAGGTTCCAGAGCCAGCTAGCATTACAACGATGGCCATTGGATCAATTGGTTTGTTGCTCAGAAGACGATTCGCCAAACGCAAATGAACGGTACTCGCAACTGAACTAAGGGTATCAAACTCAGTTTGACCCTACGGTTAAACCAACAGGCCGACGCCTCAAAAGGTCGGTCTGTTTGCGTTTCTACGCAGTATTTTCCAGGGTTTGCACGCGTTGGCCCAGTCTCAAACTCTCCCTTGCGAGATGTCTCTACCAACCCAAGCGCGAAACGGCTTGGGTGCTTTTTCTGCCTTTGGCACCTCGACTCTCGGGAGTCTCAAAGTCGCGCGACCTAGAATTTCAGTGGGGGGGTTAAAGAAAAGTCTCGAACTTCATAACCCGGACGAAAACTGGAAAACCAAAATGACCCTCGGGTTATGGCTGGCGCGATCGAGGCGAGAATACTGAGCGTGCAGCAGCAGGTTCGGTCAGGTTCAACGTTCAGTGCTTTTTGCCGGAATGTTATGCTCGGTTCAGTCGACCTGAGCGTTGCGTTGTGATAACCTCAATTGTGACTTTTGTTTCCGCCCCGCTAGTCGCAGAAGAATCCTTGGTTTGTCGACTCAGAGATTATGAAAGTACGGAACATGCAAACGTTATCGATGATTGCTCTGGCCACGGTTGCGTTGATTGTCGCTGCCTTTGAGCTTCGCGAACTCTTTGTTGGCTGGTACTCTGAAGTCACTCCGAGTCTTACATGGTCAAACTATGTAACCGGTGGCATGCAAATCGCGCTGTGCACTTTGGTTGCTTTGCTAACCGTTTGTAGACTCGCTTTTCAGACTTGATTCAATCCCAGCCCCGGCAGAGATTCCTGCAGAGTGTTGGTAGCATCGTGCTTGTTCCCTTGAAGTGGTCATTTGGTATACTGATCTCCTAGATATATATATCTCGCACAGGGGACTTAAACCCCACAAACCAATGCCCATGACGGGCGTACCCAAATGTTGGACCGAAGCCCCCGTCGGTCCGTTCCGAACTTTAGAGACCGTGTTGGCGGGGGCTCGGTCAACATTGACGTTCGGCACGAATGCAGTAGATGGATGCCACAGGCAAAGAACTTTCGGAGTACGTTCGCTTACTGTTCCGGCTCGGGCGGATCGTCAAACAGGATGTCGTCGCATGGGCCGACACGGTGATCGCGACCAACGAACATGCACCTGGTTGGGCGATTGACCTCGCGATGGCTGGCAGCCGAAATTCAGATGAGTTGGAATCCCTGCTTCTTCATGTTCCCGGCCAAGTGATTGACGATCTTCCTCGCAAGATGGTTGTTTGCCGTGTGCGTGACGATTGGATCTCGGGCCGCATCTCTGACGAAGACCTCATTAACGAATGGTACGCGCTGTATCCAGAGTACCCGGAAAATGCAGAGTCGATGCATGCTGCCCCTGTTTGGCGATACCTCGACGAAGTTCTCGTGAGCATCTACTCTGGAGATGACATTGCAATAAGTCTCGGGGAAGCGAGAGCCGCACTGGCCAATCTCCTGGAACCATACGCGCGTTTCGCTCCGTTAGCGCAACCAATTGGCCGAACCATCCGATGCACGGGAGCGGCGAAGTCCGGCGAAATTCCAATGGATAATCAATCGTCGCCGCCCCGTGATCGGTGACGTTCGGCCATTAATGTCTCAAGAAGGTGCGGGTAACTAGAATGAAGGACTGGATGAATCGACATAAGCGACAGCTTGACATTCTCGTCCTTGTTATACTATTCGCTGGCTGCACAGCAATTTCAGGATGGCTATTCCCCAGAACTGAGAATACTCTACTTTTTCTTCCTCGAGCATATCTGCTTGCCCCTTTAGTTTTTTATCTTTGGTATCGAAAGATCGTTCCACTAACAGTAGGAAACATCGCATTTTTCGCATTTCTCCCCATCCTGGCAACTGGGATTGCGATGATCACCGGAATGCTATTCTAGACTCAAATGACGAACCAACGATTGCACCCAAGCGGCGATCAGGTGCACTGACAAATCAATGATTCATCCCGCCGCTTGTTGAATCAAAACGTTCTGCGAAAGGGTGTAGTTTTGCAAATAACGATCCGAGAGTACATTCCGGCAGATGCAGAAAAGATCTTTGCCCTTCGAAAAGATCCTCGGCTTCGTGGCATGCAATATGCTCCATCAATGCGTGAGAGTCCTGAATCGCAAACTGCCTTGTTTCAATCTGGTCCTGGCATTCCCGGAAACGGTTGGAAGTGTTCATGCATACTAGTGGACGGAAATTTTGCTGGTCATATCTCGCAGGTATATTCGACTAGTTGCGTGGGCGACACGACTGTGTTACTAGGGTGGAATATCGTGCCCGAGTTATGGGGACGCAAGATTATGGTTCGTGCGCTAGAACTGCTAATCTCAGCACGCTTTGAATCGCAACCCAGGCTTGTTTTCATCGCTTGCTGTTTTGCTTCAAACAACCGATGTTTGCGAGTTATTGAAAAACTGGGTTTCAGAGTTGACCGACTTACTGCCATGGAGCGACTTTCTCACTTTATGATGACCTGGGGTCGCGAGCGTGTGGTAAAGCACCGGCTTGATTTTGATTTGTGGCAGAATCGCAGTACCAAAGTAGCATGAATCGGGTAAGGATGCCCGTTGCCGGGCACCATCCCCACCACGACCACGGAATGCTGGTCCGCGCCATCTGCGTTGCTGTCCCACTTCGAATCTCCGCGCCCATTTTCTCCCAAACGGCATACATAACCCGGGTGAGCTGAGAGAGTCCCAGCTCGTGTTTTCTCTAACCCGGTGGGATATGCCATGTCGAATCGATCTTTCTCGGATCTTCCGAGCCAGCAGCGGCGCGAACGGATCGCTGCCGTCCTTGCCCTGGGCCTGGCCCGCGTTCTGGACCAAAGGTCCAAAAGCGCTGCAAACTCTCGCGATCCAAGCCTTGAACCACTGGTCTTCGCTTTCGGAAAATCGAAACCGTACACGCTTCATCGAGGATTAGTGTGCGGCGCGAGTAGTTAACAAGAACCGTTTGTAAGTAAACGCGAGCCCCAAGGCGGGGTTTCCAACACAAAACCACAAAAGATAAAGTTCTTTTTCATGAAAATTTCTGAAGCAACTCGATCAATGTGGGCAGAGGGTCGCGTACCCAGTCCGCAAACGCTGTTTCCCATATCGAAAAGCTCTTTTGATCTTTCGGTAATTTACTTCTGTACAACCTTGGAATGCTTGCCCCGGTCGCATACCTAATGTGTTTTTTATCAATTTTCGTAATCGGTTCGCCAAGCGAGGTTTGGCTCCAAAGCAGAGGAAAATTGACGCCTGATCTTGTGGATGCTTCAAGACTACCCCAATATCTGGGGTTCATCTCGATAGCAAAGAGTTCATCGGTCCGGCTGTCATATCGCATATCGATATGGGCGACTCCATGCCAGTTTAATCGATGAGCAATATCTTGGGCTAAATTCAAAACCTTGGGTTCATCAATAAGTTCAATAGCGATTGGTGGAGCAAACTCCCTTGGGTTGGTTAAAATCGGCTTTTGAACAGTTGATGCGATGACATTTCCATTAAGACAAAGAACGCTACAATCAATATCGGTTCCAGGCACTTCCTCTTGCGCTATGTAACTCTCAGTATCATTGAATCCGCGATTGAATATTGCTCTTATTTCATCAAGGGTCTCAATGCGATGAATGCCTACACCGTATCCTGATCGGGGATGCTTCAGGAGGATCGGAAACCTAACCCCTTCCAATTCATCGATCAGACTATTCATCTCACCGGGCCGGATAATCACACTTCGGGGGTGTGGGATCGAATTTTGTCTAGCGAATTCGACAAAACATGATTTATCCAAGGCGATCAAGAATGATTCTAGTGACGGAATTAGTCCAACTCGACAGTACTGTTCGATGGATTTTCGATGCTCGATCACAAGACGTATATCTGAGATATCAACAGGTAAAAGCAGGTCCGCCTGAACCTCTTTGATTACCTCAAGAAGCCAGGAGCAATCTGAAAAAGCCTCCTGACTTTGACTTGGTTTTAAACGTCGTTTTTGATGACAGTATCTTGAAAAACTAGCGGGACAAAAGAAATTCTTTCCGAGGACTGTGACCTGCCAATCGGGTTGATTACGAAACGCTCTAACGACAGCCAACGCAAAAGGGCTATCGGCAGATAGGAGAAGAACCCGATGCATTATTGGTGTTTTTAGTTGAAGTGTTTTGGCCCAGCGTAAGTAGCGTAAACGTTTGTTAGGTTTCGCTCAGATATTGAACGATCACTCAACTCTTGGGCATCTTGGTGCTTCCGCCCCCAAAACCTTGGGATTTGTCGAATTGTGGCAAAAGGCAAGTCGAAGATGCCGGCCGCGTGGCCTTCAACCTCCACGCCGATTGCACTTGCCTTAGGCATGAACTCAGCGCTCAGGTTGCTTCCCAGCATTGCCAATCTCCGATTGAATAACTTCAACATACCTTGAGCCAACTTGTTGAGCACAGATTTTGATAGTGCTTCTCGGGCTACCACAAGCTTTCGGACTCGCGCTTCGTGGATCCTTTTCTGTGCGATAGCCTAAGACTGACGGACACTTTCGTCGAGCCCTAAACTCATGACGGAGGACGGAACCTTTGCTCCAGTTCCAAAGTACATCTCGTCGTGCATTTGACCTTGGAAGGCTAAATGGGGCACAACCGTATTGTGTTGCTCGACATAGAAGCCAACTATGCGATAGCCCAGGACTGGTAGACACCAGAAATTTACCATGATATTTACGAATTCTCCACTCCCATTCTTCCTCGCCCAATTTCTCCCCAACGGCAACCATAACCCGGGTGAGCTGAGAGAGTCCCAGCTCGCGTTTCTCCAACCCGCTGGGATATGCCATGTCGAATCAATCTTTCTCGGATCTTCAACAGGCGATAGGCTGGAGGCGATAGGCATTAGGCGATAGGCCAATACCGTCAAATCGACAGCCATAATTACCGCGGCCCGTCTTCTCCCGCTTGGGCGGGAGTAAGGGGCGGGGGGATGAGGGTGGGAAGAGCACTAGACGACGCTTGAAACTGCTTGTTGCGATTCAACGATCAGTAGGGTGTGGTGAAGCGGTCGGCAGATGATTTCCTGAACCACTTCGACATCCCAAATACCACCCCTTGCATCCGCGCGGTTAACCACCGACCGCGAAACCCACCGCTCCGCGAGTAACAACATCATGCGCGTTGAACTTAAGCGATTGACGGGCCTCAAACGGTGAGTGTTCGCCAATCTCATACCCCGGTCGCTTCTCTTCCCGCTCGGATGTGAATGGGAGTTACGAAAAAGGTGCTCCGCACTAAGCATCACACAAACCGGTTCGCGGTTTTCTTTGCGTCTTTGCTTCTTTGCGTGAGCCATCCGCACCCCTCGCACGGCCACAGAGGGCCATGCTACGGGGACATGCCACGGAAAGCTCTTGGTTCCCTCCTCTTGAAGGTGACAATTTGCTGCTCAAAAACCACATCTCCACGTACCAATCCATATCTCGATTTGACGGCATTAGGCATTAGGCGATAGGCGATAGGCCAATACCGTCAAATCGACAGCCATAATTACCGCGGCCCGTCTTCTCCCGCTTGGGCGGGAGTAAGGGGCGGGGGGGATGAAGGCGGGAAGGGCACTGGACGACGCTTGAAACTGCTTGTTGCGATTCAACGATCAGTAGGGTGTGGTGAAGCGGTCGGCCCCTGATTTCCTCAACCACTTCGACATCCCAAATACCACCCCTTGCATCCGCGCGGTTAACCACCGACCGCGAAACCCACCGCTCTGCGCGCAACAACATCATGCGCGTTGAACTTAAGCGATTGACTGACCGCAAACGGTGAGTGTTCGCCAATCTCATACCCCGGTCGCTTCTCTTCCCGCTCGGATGTGAATGGGAGTTACGAAAAAACGTGCTCCGCACTAAGCATCACACAAACCGGTTCGCGGTTTTCTTTGCGTCTTTGCTTCTTTGCGCGAGCCATCCGCACCCCTCGCACGGCCACAGAGGGCCATGCTACGGGGACATGCCACGGAAAGGTCTTGCGAGGGGCGGGCCAAGAAGCAAAGGTCTTGGACATCCCTGAGCGAGTGATTGCGGCAGCAAAATGGTGGAAGGAATTGATGCCTGGAAATGGGAATCTCCAGTCCTGGCACCCAGTTCCAAACATCGTGCCGCAATCCGCAGAGGCGATTGCAATCCTCGGAGATCAACGTCTCGCAGCTGAAGCCGAGTATCGCAAGGCTGAATGCCGGAACGATTCAGTCGGTACCACGGTGTAGGGACGAACACATGAGCAAGCGAGGAAACTTGCGCTCTCGTACGCCATCAGTGAGAACTGTGCAGAACCGCTGATCGGTTCCGATGCTGCTGAGCGGGCCACCGAGTTTGTCATGCATCAAACGCGGCGCATACTCTTCATGGCCGGCAACAACGCGGCCGAGAATCCGTATCATGCCGACTGTCTTCGGCTGATCCGAAACCGGCAGACGGCTCCTGATCGAACGTTACCACACAGTGTCTACCCCAAGCGGATAAAGATGAATGCGAAAGCATTTTATGAGATCATCACCGCTCTGGCGGACTGCCGTTAACTGATGGAGGGTTAGTCTTTAGGTCAAGTTGGAATTCCCGTCGGATGATTTCGATTTAGCCATGACTGTGATTCACTGTCTCGAAACGATCGTGCAATCTATTCTTAGGCGTTAGCTTACAGAGGAATCGCGTAATAAACTGCCGGGGGCAATGCAAATTTGACTGGTAATGGAAGATTCACATCCTTCGGCATCGGAGATGAATTTTGTTGCAAAGCTTGACTGATGGACTCCACCCTCTCTCCTGCGAACACCATAGGCCCCTGCCGCGTTTCATCCCCAATGGGAATTTGCGAGCGTTCCGAAACGTCCAATTCAATGACGAGAAGATTCGGATCGTCATTGCCATAGGTGTCTTTGGACGCTATCTCGAAATGCTCACTCGACGTTGGCGTATTTGACCTCGCAAGCTCCGTTCCGTTTAGCCATGCCCTAAGGATCCTTGGGTGATAGAGCGTAACTGGCCCAGAAAAAGCTTCGGGAGGAATTCGCAACGAGCATCGTAGCAGGAGTTTTTCAACCGACGCTTCACGATTGGGTTCCAACTGCGGTGCGACTTGAGTATTTTGCCCCTCATCACCTTCAGACACAGCGCCATTCAATTCTGTACCGAACCATTTATCGCGAATGTCTGACCAATTCACGATCTTCCATTCGATCCGTCTGGGGCTCGAGAACGGATCCACAGCCGATGGGACTTCGTGAGGTAACAAGTCCTTTTTTTCACGCCTATCTCCCGGAAATACGATGGGACTTCCGTTTGCTATCTGGTCGCTCGTGATAGTCGGACAAATCGTCTCTTCGATATAGGTGATCATTAAATCGTTCCCGGAGTAATGATCCACCTGTGGCCAAGCCCTTGGATTGTACATACAGTCCGTCAAATCGCGCACGAGCACCACGTCCATTCCATTGGCAACCAATTGACGAAGTCCAAAAGGACGCCCAAGTACGCACATGTTGGTATGCACCCCCAGCATGATCACGTGCTCTATCTGACGGTCCTTGAGTATCGCCCACACCTCATCGCCTTGGTCGCTGATGTAGTCGAGCTCCTCATCGATTTGTAAGGCTTTGTCTTGCGATTTCCAAGGCAGGGCTGGGTCACGTCCCAACTCTTTAAGTTTCTGAGACCAGACTGCACGTGACCGAGGATCAGAATCGTCTCCCCCATCGGATTGATCAAGCGGATACAAACGCCCCACTTCTTTCTCGATGCGACAATTCCAGGATGTAATTCCGGGCGGAAGATCTTTCTTGGGAGCGTCGAAGGCTCGGATCCGTGCTGGATGATCTTCGTAAAAAGCCATGCAATCGCTCGGCGCATGGATGATGACCGAACCGCCCCGTCTTGCAACCCGAAGCAACGCGTTCATCTTTGGAACCAACTCTCCTAATCGCGCAACCGCACTTGGACTGTGATGATAATCCCAAACGTCACAAACGATGACAGCTGTTTTCTTCGGATCCCATTGCGTTACTTGCTCAGCCCGAAAGTACCGCTGCTTGCCACTCTCACCGCTCTCCGCCCCCAGCCACGATACCCGTTTCTTCACAGTGTACATTTGTCCTTCTCGGGCGGCCCTTAAATCAGCCGCACTTGCCCACCTAGCATTCGGATTGACGGCTTCTTTTTTCTGAAAACCACGCATAAGCAATCCAGGCAAAACAGCTACCAAAACCGCAGCCGAAACAAGGGCTCGAATGAACATGACCCACCGACTAAAACTGGAGCGGTTGGGTTGTGGGCCTTGATTCATCGATCCGGAATCCTATCAGAATGAAGGGACGAAGTAGTTTGCGATCCATCACGTACGCATTCCGGTCTCCGACGCGGGGTTGCACGCGAGGTGTGTACTACTTGAGGATTGGAGTGACGCTGGTAACCGAAGGAGGCATAGTCTAAGCGATCCAACAAGCCGTGTCGCGAATCTGAAATCAAAAATCCGCAAGTTCCAAAATGAAACTGGGCGGGAGCAGTCGCTAACTTCTATCACACATTTCTGCGTCCAAAACCCCACAAATCAAGGCCCATGACGGGCGTACCAATGCCATGCACCACAACCCGCGACGGCGCTTTATGACTGTGGCAGATCATCCACGTGGGCGTGGTGATGGCTGACGTTCTGCCTTCAATGTGCGGCAACATTTGGGTTGTCTGATGCAATCTGCTAGGGTGGGATCCGGAGGGAATGCTATGCCGATCGAATTACCGCTCAATACAATGTCTGTCGAAGAGAAAGTCCAGCTGCTTGAGCAGGTTTGGGACAACCTTTGTCGTCAATCAGGTAATGTCCGTTCTCCAGAATGGCATGCCGGGATTTTGAACGAGCGAAAAAAACAAATTGTAATTGGAACGATGGCGGTTTCGCCCTGCACTGAGGCCAAGGAACGACTGCAGAAGCTTGGGAATGATAATTCAGATTTCTGCCGGTGGGGAAGCCGATGTCGCCGCTGGCTACTGGTTCTTCGAGCGTCATAGTATCGGGCTTGGCGACTACTTTCGTAGTTGTATCTTCGTTGACATGGAGTCGCAAAGATACTTTGGGGGGATCCTTGAAATTGAATATGGATTCTATCGATCTCTTTCCAAACGATTTCCTATTTGTGTTTAATATACCGTTGTCGACGATTGTGTTACGGTCGTTGCCGTTCTGGATCTTATGCGCGAACCGCTCTGGATACGCGAATCGCTCGACAGTCGGGGGTAATCCAAATGCGGCTGGCGAGCACGGATCGAGCGATCGACGTACTACTTGAGGTGGCGTTCAATGGTGCCGCCGATATCGAAGGATTCAACGTTGAGTGCAAGACTCGATCCACGAAGGAAGATTTTCAAAAAGCCACTCAACAAGCAGCCGACAACGCCAAGCGACTGGGGTGTCATCCGTTGATCTTACTTCCGTACTTGTCACCGGATCGACTAGCAGAACTTGAGAGTATGGCGTCAAAATGGCGCTGATTTTCTTGCGATCTCAAGTGATGACGTCGATTCCATACCAACTATCGGAAGTCGCATTCGTATTCAAGGGCGGGGTCCAGTGGTGTATCCAACATACACGTAGAGTAGAATGGCAGAACTATACTTTGGACGCGAAGGACTCGGTCACGGTGCGCTGACTTGCGTTGAGTCAACTCCTCGCCCTCGGTCATCGCAAACGTTTGGTAACAAGGGAATAGCGTTCCACTATGCCTGCTTGTGAATTAAAACCTGCCGACAAACGAATGTTCATTGGGGCTGTAGGCGAAGAACTCGTGAAGCGCCACGGGAAAAAGAAATATTACAAGACCAACGACATTCGAAGAGCCGCAGCAGATCTTGGGTATCAAGTCGATTGGGTTTGCTGGGCGTATTGCATTTTCTCATCACCGGAAGACTTTAGATCACTGCATGACGCTGCCGGAGAAGTCTGCGATTACGCTGCTATGAAAGCAGAAGTCCTCGCAGACCTTGCCGGGGGCGCATTTCAATGGCCGGATATCGGCCTGTCGTGGCTCGAGTGGCCAGATATCGACTTATCGAGCATCTTCGATTGGTTTGACTTGACCCCATGAACAAAACCCTGCCAAAAACGGGTAAGGATGCCCAATTCCGGACACCCTACCCACACCACCTCGTGCTTGTTCCCTTGAAGTGGTCATTTGGTATATTGATCTCCTAGAGATACCTATCTCGCACAGGGGACTTTAACCCCACGAACCAATGCCCATGACGGGCGTACCAAAAAAATTGCGGCAAAGTGCTCTGTCGGGCGTTCTGACTTGAATAAAGCTTACTCCTCGCACTCGCTGAATTTCGGCGTTTGTCGCTCAACATGGCGTAAAACACTATGCGATTCGTTCGCGGAACTCCCGAATGCGCCTTAATGAATGGCAGACGTTTTGCAGCAATAGTCACTCACAACTGCGAAGACTCAGACGGTCCGTACGTTGAAACCACGTTCGTTGATGTCGCTCCCAATCGTATTGACGTTTTACTTCGACCGCACGCTAACTTCACTTCGGTCTTCTCAATAAATGTCACTTCGAAACGCTCACAGATGTTTCCGCGGTTATATGCTTGGTTTTCGATCACATTTGGACGACCATTTGCTGTACCACTGAGGGATGTCTCGATTCACGAAACTTGCATGAATGTCCGAATTCGCGGATACTTTGACACAGCGCTTCAAATTCGCTTTGATGAATCTGACTTCGATGCTGCATTGCGCTATTTGGACTGCTGTATTGGGTCAACTGGTGTGGCCCCAAAAAATCCAGACCCGCGGGACGCGACGAACATCGGGTAAGGATGCCCGTTGCCAGGCCCCCTTTCCGAACTCGTTAGGCTTCGAGGTTGCGGCCTCGATTAATAGGCTGCATTGGTGCGGCCGACAGGGATAAGGCTGATCAGCACTAACTACTTAGCCAACATGCTGCATTACCCCGACCAATCCGAAGTTCGCCTCGGCGACCGCGTTCTCCACAATCGAGATCGTGCGGTGGTCGAGGCGTTGATCGAAGGCGACGAGATCGTTGATTGTGGTGTAGACTCTGCGGGTTTCATGATTGCCTGTGAACGATGTGGGCGTGTATTCATTGTACCCGGTTCGGCGGATTGGGAAGATGTATCGCTCCTGTCACGTGAGGTATAGGGAACTCTCCCCTAACGACAGATTCACCTAACCTCCACCATCACCTTCGCCACGCCGGCTGCCTTGGCGAAATCATCCTCGGTAACCAGCAGGTAACTCTGCTTGGCGATGCGCGGCGAGTTGCCAAGCCACCTGCAAACCACGTGCAACGGGAACTCGCGTTGGAGTTCCGTCTGCCGGCTAACTCGCATCGAATGGAACCATCGTGGCCAACCCGAGATGAAACCGAAACAGCCTAGCACTTCACAAAATTCTTATTCCGCTCGCAAGTGACTGATATCATTCAGCTTCGGGTCGAGGCTAGCTTGCGTGATAGGCTGCATTGGTGCAGTCTACAGAGTTTAGGCTGATCCGTATAAAAACAAGTTCAGGCATGGAGTAACATATCGTGCTCGTGCTCAGCTTCGCGGTGCTCGTGCTCGTAATCGAAATGGGGCAAGCATGACAGAACACTTCTTCGACCACAATCGGCTTGACGTTTATCGCCTATCGATCGA
>Ga0315899_10001907_pt1 | contig 23524 bp, 24 predicted proteins | sample LakEriMetagenome_2_FD_203518 | JGI IMG/M metagenome (GOLD analysis project Ga0315899, IMG submission 203518) | Freshwater fungal communities from buoy surface, Lake Erie, Ohio, United States - Buoy 4 MA112 | ecosystem: Environmental > Aquatic > Freshwater > Lake | place: USA: Lake Erie, Ohio... | reverse complement strand
TGGTGGCGCTGGCCTTCGCGGTGAGCACCCGGCTGCCGCAGCCGCCGCGGCAGCTCAGCGCGGCGGGGTGAAGTCGGGCGCAGGGCGCTTGTCCAGCGTGCGAGCGGTCGCTGCGGGCTCTCTGCGCTGCACAACTCACTTCGACGACGCAGTCAGGGCAACAGGCTCAGTCGTCGAGGCTGTCCTGGGTGAGGAAGGTTTCCATCAGACCCACCAGTGAGATCGCCAGGGCCGTGGGCAGGATCAGCCCCAGGATCTGCAGGTTGAAGGGCACCTGAGGCTGGCCGAACTCGGGCAGCCCATCGGGCAGGTTGGCGAGGCTGGTCACGGTGGGAACATCGAGCCCCAGACGGATCGAGAGGCCGGTGCTGATCAGGATGGCGATCAAGGCCGAGGGCACCGCCGTGGTGAGGCGGGGCAGCACAGAGATGATTGCCAGGGTGAGGGCCATCAGGCCCCACACCACCGGCAGCTGGGCGCCGCTCACCAGCACCTTCTCGGGGTGGAACACATCGAGACCCAGCTGGGGCAGCTGCGCCAGGGCGATCAGGATCGCCAGGGCATTCACAAGCCCCGCCATCACCGATTGGGGGGCACGAAGCGCATCTGGTGGGCCAGGCACAGGTAGCCCCAGGCGATCTGCAGGAGTCCGGTGAGGATGCCGGCCGCCAGCAGGTATTGCAGCCCCAGCCCTTGGCCGAGGGCATTGCCCTGCTGCACCAGGCCCGTCATCAGCAGGGCGGTGGAGCCGGTGGCGGAGGTGATCATCGCCGTGCGGCCGCCCACGATCGCCAGCGTCACCGAGAGCAGAAAGGCGCCGAACAGGCCCACGCGGGGATCCACACCGGCGATGCCGGAGAAGGCGATCACCTCCGGGATCATCGCGAAGGCCACCACCATCCCCGACCCAGCGATGCGGGTGTGGCCATGGGCCGTTAGAACCCCATGGAATGGACTGGGGCATCCGTGTGATGGCGCCGCAGCAGTTGGGAGCCCTGCCCCAGGCCCATGCCACACCGATCGCGGTGGTGGTGGAGCGTCTGGGCAGTGACGCCGGCGAGGGGCTGAGCGATGGGGAAGCCCAGCGGCGGTTGCACCAGCTGGGACCGAACAGCCTCCACAGCCGCGGCGGCCAGCCGCTGTGGCAGAAGGCACTGCTGCAGTTCAACAACCCCCTGCTGATCACCCTGCTGGTGGTCGGTGCCGTCAAGCTGAGCCTGGGCGAACCCCGTGATGCCCTGGTGATCTGGAGCGTCACGGTGATCAATGCCGTGATCGGCTTTGTGCAGGAAAGCAAGGCCGAACGTGCGATCGCGGCCCTGGCGCGAGCGGTGCAGACCGAGGTGGAGGTGATCCGCGGCGGGGTGCGGCGGCGGCTGGACTCCTCGGAGCTGGTGCCGGGTGATCTGGTGCGGCTGGAGGCCGGGGCGCGGGTGCCGGCCGATCTGCGGGTGCTGCAGGGCCGCAACCTGCACACCGATGAATCGGCCCTCACCGGGGAGTCGTTGCCGGTGGCCAAGGGGACCACACCGGTGGAGCAGGAGGCACCGCTGGCGGAGCGGATCGGCATGGCTTATGCGGGTAGTTTCGTGACGGCCGGTCAGGGCCTGGGGCTGGTGGTGGCCACCGGCGAGGACACCGAGGTGGGGCGGATCTCCACCGCCCTGCAGGAGCAGGTGAACCTCTCCACGCCCCTGACCCGCCAGTTCGGGCGGTTCAGCCGGACACTCCTGCAGACCATCCTGGTGGTGGCGGCCCTCACGTTTGTGGTGGGTCTGACCCGCGGCCGCAGCGGGCCGGAGATGTTCGACGGCGCCGTGGCCCTGGCGGTGGGGGCCATCCCGGAAGAGCTGCCGGCGATCGTGACGATCACCCTGGCCATCGGCGTGCATCGCATGGCGCAGCGGCGGGCGATCATCCGCAAGCTGCCCGCGGTTGAAGCGCTGGGCAGCACCACGGTGATCTGCTCCGACAAGACCGGCACCCTCACCCAGAACCGGATGACGGTGCAGCACCTCTATGGCGGCGGTCAGCTGGTGGCCATCGAAGACCTCTGGCCCGAGTCCGGCATGGCCGCCAACGTGGCGCTCCAGGAAACGGTGCTGGCAGGCCTGCTCTGCAATGACGCCCGCCCCAGCAGCCAGGAAGGGTTGGTGGGCGATCCCACCGAGATGGCGCTACTGGCCGCCGCCCACGCGGCGGGTCTGGATCGCGAGGCCGCCCTGGAGCAGCATCCCCGCCGCGATGCGATCCCCTTTGCCTCCGAGCAGCAGTTCATGGCCACGCTGCATGGCAGCGAGCGGATTCTGCTGAAGGGCTCGGTGGAGGCGGTGCTGCAGCGCTGCTCCCGCCAACTGGATGCGGCGGGTCGGCCGCAGCCCCTGGATCGCCAGGCGATTGAGGCGGCCGTGGCCGCGATGGCCGCCGGCGGTGAGCGGGTGTTGGCCTTTGCCATCGCCAAGGCCGACGGCAGCCTGGAGCAGCTGGAGCACCATCATGTGGCCAGCAACCTGGACTTTCTCGGTCTGCAGGGCATGCTCGATCCACCGCGGGCGGAGGCGATCCGCGCCGTGGCCGCCTGCCAGGCCGCCGGCATCCGGGTCAAGATGATCACCGGCGATCACATTGAAACGGCCCGCGCGATTGCCCGGCAGATGGGGATCGGGAGAAGCGGTCATGCTGCGGATCGATCGGAAGCGCTGCCGGCGGTGGATGGGCGCCAGTTAGCCGATCTCACGCCTGCTGCGATGGCGGAGCTGGTGGATCAGGTGGATGTGTTCGCGCGGGTGGCGCCAGCGCAGAAGCTGCAGCTGGTGCAGGCCCTGCAGGCCAACGGCGAAGTGGTGGCGATGACCGGCGATGGCGTCAACGATGCACCGGCCCTCAAGCAGGCCGACATCGGCATCGCCATGGGCCTGGGGGGCACGGAGGTGGCGCGGGAAGCGGCCGACATGCTGCTCATCGACGACAACTTCGCCACCATCGCCGCGGCGGTGGAAGAAGGCCGCACGGTGTATCTCAACCTGCGAAAGACGCTGGCCTTTGTGCTGCCGGTGAATGGGGGTGCCTCAATGACGATCCTGCTGGGGGCACTGCTGGGTACGCCCCTGCCGGTGACAGCACTGCAGGTTCTGTGGCTGAACATGATCTGCTCGCTGACGATGTCGATCGCCCTGGCGTTTGAGCCGGTGAGCGCCGCCCTGATGCAGCAGCCGCCCAGACCGCCAGCCCAGCCACTGCTGACGGCCGGTCTGGTGCGGCGGGTGCTGGTGGTGTCGCTGTTCAACTGGCTGGTGATCTTTGGGCTGTTCTTCTCGATCGAGCAGCGCGGTGGTGATCTGGCCACGGCCCGCACCATGGCGATTCAGGGGCTGGTGCTGGCCCACCTGGTGTATCTGGTGAGCATCAGCCAGTTGCGCCGCAGCATTCTGGCGCTGCCGCGGCAGGGGCTGCAGGCCCTGGGCCGTGCACCGGCGGTGCTGTGGGGTGTGGGGGCCACCGTGGTTGTGCAGGCGCTGTTCAGTCAGCTGCCGGCGATGAATCAGTTCTTCGGCACAGCGCCACTGAGCTGGGAGCAACTGCTGATCTGCGCCTTGCCGATGGTGTTCATGCTGCCGGTGGCGTGGCTGGGGGAACGGCTCGATCCCACCGATGGGAGGGCTGGGCTAAAGCGGCGGCAGGGGCTGCAGATCAGACAATGGCGGTAAAGACGGCCAGGGAGCAGGTGGGGTGCCACGCCCCAGGATGTCGCCCAGGGCGCTGATGCGTTGCTGTTCCGGTTCCGGACCCAGGCTCCAGAGACTCTCCAGGTAGAAGAACGCCACCCCGAGCCCCTGGGCGCGGTTGGCATCCACCTTGCGGCGCATCAGCTCCAGGGAGGTGGGTCGGTTGCGTTGACCACTCATCACCGCGATGGCGGTGGGGATGCGACCCTTGGCCTGCTGCACCTCAGGCCGGGTGAGGTGGGGCAGGTAGCTCTCCAAATCGGTACGATAGACTTGCACCAGCAGCTCATCGGCGATGCCCTGCTGAACCCAGCTGCGCCAATCCTGCAACTGCAACTTGTAAGCAAAGTCGTAGTAGTTGGGTGAAATCGAGATCAGGGCACCAGGCCGGGCGGCGCGCACAGACTGGGTCAACTGGGTCATGAAGGCGGTGAGCCGATCGGCGCGCCACTTCACCCAGGCTGGATCCTCGGGGTTGGCGGGGGGCTCCCGGCCCGTGTCCTTCCGATACAGCGCGGTGGTGAAGGGGTCGTAGCCAAACTCCCGCGGCAGGCTCATGTGGTCATCAAACTGAATTCCCTCGGCGTCGTACTGACGCACCACCTCCAGCACCAGCTCGGTGATCAGCTGCTGCACCTCCGGGCGGAACGGATTGAGCCACACCACCTCCCCGGCCGCGCTGATCGAGGTGAGCCCGCCATCACGCTTCTGAGTCAGCCAGGCGCGATGGCGGCGGGCCAGCTCCGAATCAGGCCGCGTCATGAAGCCGAATTCAAACCAGGGAATCACCACCAGCCCACGGCTGCGGCCGGTGCTGATCAGCTCACCGATCACATCCTGGCCCTGCAGCCCGCGAAAGGTGAAATCCTGCAGTCCGCGCTGCTGGCTCACCTGACTGGGGTAGTAGGTGAACCCGCTGTTCCAGACAACGGCATAGAGACGATTGAACCCCAGCTCGGCCAACTGATTGACGGTGGCCTGCATCCGGCCGCGATCCCGCAGCACCGGCATGTCATTGGCGGTGAGCCAGACGCCCCGCAGCTCCTGAGGGGCCATGGACGTTGGCGCCTGCACGGCCAGGGATCCTGGCGCCAGGCCGATCACGACGCAGATCGTGATCCCAGCCCTGCGCCAGCGAGAGAGGCCCCTCTGGTGCCGTCTGGCGGGCGAAGGAGCCAGACGCAATACCCGCGTGAAGGCCCGTGTCAATGCCATTGGCAGACAGTAGGCAGTCTTTCGATCTCCTGGGGGCGGTCTCGATCTCGCAGCTTGGCCACAACAAAGCCCGGAGCGTGGGCCCCGGGCTTGTGTCTGATCAGCCGTGGGGCCACCGAGGACGTCTGGGCACTGCTGCGCGAGGTTGTTGTCTGGCAACAGCCGTGATCGTCGGATCAGGGTATGTTCGGTTGTGGTCGGAGCTGCCGGCGCTGGCACCCGGGCCCAGGTATCCATCGGGACGTTCCGCTGGGTCCGGGACACCTGGAGCGGTGCAGTGGACGGCGACAGGGCTGTTTCCACAGACCAGCGACACGCCAGGAACGTCACATCTGGTCAAAAATGTTGGAGCAGGGGCCGGATCGTCAGCGCGCTCCTTCTGTCTGGTCCGGGGGTGTGTCGTCCATCAGCGGAGCCTCCGAATCCCGTTGACAACACGATGGTCCCGGCAGCGGGTGCCAGCAAGGGCAACAGCCCATTCGACACCGGTCTTCATTGCGGCCACAGGGGTTCATGAAGTGGGCTTCATGGCGCCGTTGCGGCCTCCCTGGTTGGCATCGGCAGGATCCCAAGGGCTTGCAGACTCTTGCGCCCCAGCCGTTCGCGTTTGGGGGCATCGGCAGCGCCGTCCATGGCGATGTTGAGGGCGAAAGTGGTGATCTGGTTCCCCTTCTGCACCCAGCCCACCCACCAGCCCACGCCAGCTCCCGGTGCGTTCTGCCAGCCGGTCTTGGCATGCAGGCTCCAGCCAGGGCCGCTGTCCGCCCGCGTGATCTCGGCCACCTGCCGCTGGGCCTGAGCCGGGAACGACAGCGTGCGGTGGGCCAGGGCTGAGAGGAAGCGGGTCTGTTCCACGGCACTGATCGCCAGCGGGCCCCGCAGCCAGAACGTGGTCACCTCGCTGCCGATCTGCTGGTTGCCGTAACCGAGTCGGGCGATCGCCTCCCGCATCCGTTGCAGGCCGATGCGACGGGCCAGCTCCTGATACAGCGGGACGTTTGACACCTTCATAGCACCGCGCAGCCCCATCGGCTCCAGCCACTCGCGCATGAACGGGTTCGAATCCCCGGTGTAGGGGATCACCTCATCGACGCTGCGCACGGCGCCCAGCGACAGGCCGATCAGGGCGTTGGCGATCTTGAAGGTAGAAGCAGGCGAGAAGCGTTGCTCGGCGCGGGCACGGTTGGTGCCTCGCAGGGTGTCGCTGCGTTCGTCCAGCAGCACAAAGGTGCCCTCCACACCCGCCTGCCGGAACAGGGCTGCCACGGCTGGCTCCTCACGCCAGGGTTCAGCAGCAGCGGCTGCCGAAGCGGGCTGGGCCAGCAGTGCCACCGCCAGCAGGGTGCAAGACGTGCCCATGGGTTCAGGTGGTGAGGGGTGCCGGTCAGCCTCGCCCCTGCTTCATGGGAGCACCAGCAGCAGCAGGCGGTTGCCCTCCGGGTCGAGCAGCCAGGCCTCGGCACCAAACGGTTCCTGTCGCAGCGGATCCCCCATGCTGGCTCCCAGCTCCGGGGCTTCCTCGATCCAGGTGCTGAGCACGGCAACGGTGTCTGTGCCATCCGCCTTTCGTTGCAAGCAGAGCGCCAATCGCCCCGGCTGCCGCGGCTGCGGCCGGCTTTGGGCTGGGGCGTACAACGCCAACCAGCCACCGGCGGGCCACGGAACCGGCCAGTGGGTGCCGCTGAGGCCCGGCTGCGGCTCCACGTTCAGCAGCGCGCAAGAGAACCGCGCCAGGGCAGCGGGATCATCAGCGGCCAGCACGAGCGAGCCGGTGATCGTGCCGGTGATGGCCTGGGCCTCCAGGTGTGTCAGGCGACACTGAAAACTGAGCCACTTCCGACACCGAAAACTGAGCCACCCCAGGGCTGTTCTGGAGCTCAGTCGTCGGAGTGGTTTCAATCTGCTGGCAGCGAGATCCGCAAGGTCACGCTGATCTGCCCGCCGCACCTGTGGGAGAAGTGGAAGAGCGACATGATCCGCCAGTTCAACCTGGCGGCCGAGGTGGTGCGGCCCGGTACGGCCCAGAAGCTGGAGCGGGGCCTGCCGGCGGGCAAGTCGACCGTTGATGTGATCCTGTCCACGGTGGTGAGCCGTGGCTGGATCAAGAGCGACCGCAACCACGAGGGCTTCCTGCGCAGCTGCGGCGAGTTCGTGATCGTGGATGAGGCCCACACCTGCGCGGCGCGCAAGGGGGGCGGGCGCCAGCAGCGCTGTGCGCTGCTGCGGGGCCTTGCCGCCGACCCCCAGCGCCACCTGGTGCTGCTGACGGCCACACCGCACAGCGGCGATCAGGAGGCGTTCGAGAACCTGCTCGGGCTGCTGGATCCGAAGTTCGAAGGCCTCACTGAGATGCCCGCGGGCCAGCGCCGCAAGGAATTGCGCGATGAGCTGGGCAACTACTTCGTGCGAGGAAGCTCTCCAGCCTCTGGATCCATCAGCTGCCGATCGGCGTCTGTGAGCTCAGGGCCGATCTGCTCGGCCGCGATCGAGTCCCATAGGGTCTGGAGCAGCTCCAGCCGTTCTGAGAGGGGCCGGGTCAGCGGGTCATTCACCACAGGCCATGCCGGCAGGACCGGAGGGCTGGCACCGATCATCTGTAGCGGCGGCATGGGGGCAAGTCGCCCCCGGGCCGGCGCACACCCACCGCAGCCCTCGGCCGGTCCTCGTGCCGCGTCAAGGATCGGGCCAGGCGCCCTTCTGCGTCGGGCGTGCTTGCCACCGGCCGACCCCGGCCAGGTGGCCCTCGATGCCGAGACGATCCAGCGCCTCCACTGCACCCTGCGGGCTCTGCCCAGGCCCCTGCTGGAGAGCCTCACCCGGGCCTTCCGCAAGCAGATCAGCACCAGGCGAGCAGCGGTTGAGGCCCTGGCGCCGGAGCGCATCCCCTGCTAGTACAGGCGTACGCCTGCTGTGGTTGCCATGGTGCCGCTCCCGCTCTCCCGTCTGCAGCCCTCCCGCACCGACGAGATCGAGGACTGGCCCTATCTCGATGAGGCCGCGCTGCTCAGGACCCGCAGCCGCAGGGTCTGCATGACCTGCCACTGGTTCCGCCACCACGCCGGGGTGAACGGCATCCCGCTGCTCACCTGCCAGCTGCACCAGGGCTTGATCGCCCACGGCGAGCATCTCACCAGCCGCTGCCAGGGCTGGACCGACCACCTGGTGCGGCAGAAGGGCTGGGCGCCGGAGGTGGCCTGAGCGGGTGTGCACCGGCTCGCCATCTCTGCCTTTCGGCAGTTGTGCCAGCGGAGCCAGTCGCCAGAAGCTGGAGTGGTTCGCCCCATCCCCGGCCCCCATGCTTCCCTGGCTGTTGGCCGCCGTCACCCTGGCGGCAGTCGTGCTCACGGCTCCCTTGCTGGGTCGGCACCTGTTCGAGGTGTTCGATGAGCGGCCCCAACCCGCCTGGGACCGCTGGCTGAACCCGATCGAGGCTGCGCTGCTGCGCTGGATCGGCGATGCCGGCCGCAGCGCCAAAACGGCCACCGGCTACCTGGCGCCGCTGCTGATCAGCAATGCCCTCTTCGCCGTGCCGGCGCTGGCGCTGCTGCTGCTGCAGCCGAGCTGGCTCAACCCCCAGGGCGTCGGTGGGCTGCGCTGGGATCTGGCGCTGCACACCACGATCTCCTTTCTCACCAACACCGACCAGCAACACCTCGTTCCCGAGGAGAGCCTGGGCAACCTGGCCCAGCTGGGGGCGATGCAGTTCCTGATGTTCGTCTCGGCAGCCAGTGGGCTGGCGGTGGGGTTCGCGGTGATCCGGGGGTTCAGCGGGCGGCCGATCGGCAACTTCCACCGCGATCTGCTGCGCGCGCTCACCCGCCTGCTGCTTCCGGCTTCGCTGCTGCTGGCACTGTTCCTGCTCGTCTGTGGTGTGCCGATGACCCTGGCGCCGCCGCTGGAGATCACCACCCTGGAAGGCGGCCGTCAGCTCCTTCCGCGCGGCCCGATCGCCCTGTTCGAGGCGATCAAGCAGCTGGGCGAGAACGGCGGCGGCTTCCTCAGCGCCAACTCCGCCCACCCCTACGAGAACCCCACCCTGCTCACCAACCTGGTGAGCACCTGGGCGATGTTGATCATCCCGGCGGCCACCGTTGACGCCTTCGGGCGCTTCGTGGGCAACCGGCGCCAGAGCGGTCTGTTGCTGGCCCTGGTGTTCGCCCTGCTGCTGATCGGCGCCGGTGTCGCCATGGCAGCCGAGCAGGCCGGCAACCCAGTCCTGTCCGGCTGGGTCAGCGGCGGCAATCTGCAGGGCAAGGAGCTGCGCTTCGGGCCAGCACTCACCGGCTTCTGGTCGGTCGTGACCACCGGCACCATGACCGGCGCGGTGAACGGTGCCCTCGATGCGGCGATGCCGCTGACGATCCTGACGGCCCTGTTCAACCTGTTCCTGCAGGTGGTGTTCGGCGGTCAGGGCACCGGCGCGGCCTATCTGCTGGTGTTCGCGCTGCTGGCGGTGTTCCTCACCGGCCTGATGGTGGGCCGCACGCCGGAGTTCCTGGGGCGCAAGGTGGAGAAGCCCCAGGTGGTGTGGGCCAGCCTGATCCTGCTGATCCACCCGCTGTTCGTGCTGATCCCCGCCGCGATCACCCTGGCGGGGGGATCCACGCTGGCGGGCATCAGCAATCCCGGCTCCCACGGCATCAGCCAGGTGGTCTACGAATACGCCTCCGCGGCCGCCAACAACGGCAGCGGTCTGGAGGGTCTGGGCGACGGCACCCCCTGGTGGAACCTCAGCACCAGCCTCAGCCTGCTCGCCGGGCGTTATCTGCCGATCGCGGCCCTGCTGGCCCTGGCCGAGGGCTTCCGCCGCAAACCCGCGCTCGAACCGAGCCCCGGCACCCTGCGCACCGACACGGTCCTGTTCACCGGCGTCACCGTCGTGGTGCTGGTGATCCTCGGCGCGCTCACCTTCTTCCCCGTGCTGGCCCTCGGGCCGATCGCGGAAGCGCTCACCCTGGCCGCCTGAGATGACCACCGCAACGCGAGTGCTGTTTCCCCGCATGCCGCGGGGCCCCCGCCAGGAGCGCCGCTACACCGAACGCCCGCGTCAGCAGGGCCTGGTGCGACGGGCGGTGCTTGAGGCCTTCCGCAAGCTCGACCCACGCCAGGCCGTGGCCAACCCGGTGATGTTCGTGGTGTGGTGCGGCACGGCCCTGTGCCTGGCGCTCACGTTGGAGCCCCGGCTCCTGGATGCCCAGGCCGCTGCCAGGGACAGGGGCTTCAACGCGCTGATCAGCCTGACGCTGCTGGCCACGCTGCTGTTCGCCAACTTCGCCGAGGCGCTGGCGGTGGGGCGGGGCAAGGCCCAGGCCGATGCCCTGCGCCGCACACAGGCCCGCACCCAGGCCCGGCGTCAGCTGGCGGATGGCTCGGTCGAACTTGTGGATTCCTCCGCGCTTCGCAAAGGCGATCTGGTGCTGGTGCAGGGGGGCGATGTGATCCCCGCCGACGGCGAGGTGATCAGCGGCGTCGCCTCGGTGGATGAATCGGCGATCACCGGCGAATCGGCTCCGGTGCTCAAGGAGGCCGGCTCCGATGTGGCGGGATCGGTCACCGGCGGCACGCGGATCCTCTCGGATCAGCTCACCCTGCGCATCAGCGCCGATCCGGGCAAGGGCTTCATCGATCGCATGATCGCCCTGGTGGAGGGGGCCGAGCGCAGCCGCACCCCCAACGAGATCGCCCTGACGGTGCTGCTGGCGGTGCTCACCCAGGTGTTCCTGATCGCGGTGGCCACCCTGCCGCCGCTGGCGGGCTTCCTGGGGCAGGCACCGTCGCTGGTGACGCTGGTGGCCCTGCTGGTGGCGCTGATCCCCACCACGATCGGCGGGCTGCTCAGCGCCATCGGCATCGCCGGCATGGACCGGGTGGCCCAGTTCAACGTGATCGCCACCTCCGGCCGGGCGGTGGAAGCCTGCGGCGATGTCAACACCCTGGTGCTCGACAAGACCGGCACGATCACCCTCGGCAACCGCCTGGCGGAGGAGTTCCTGCCGGTGGGCGGCCACAGCGCGGCCGAGCTGGCGCAGGTGGCGCTGGGGGCCAGCTGCTTCGATCAGACGCCGGAAGGGCGCTCGATCGTGCGGCTGGCCGAGAAGCTCGGGGCGAGCCTGCCGTTTGCGGCGGAGTCCGCCAGCGGCCTGGAGTTCTCGGCCCGCACCCGCATGAGCGGCACGGACACTCCCGATGGCCTCGAGTTCCGCAAAGGCGCCGTCGATGCGGTCAAGGGGTTCGTGCGCTCCCGCGGCGGCACAGTGCCGGAGGCCCTCGATGCCTGCTTCGAGCAGGTGTCGCGGCTGGGGGGCACCCCCCTGGCGGTGTGCCGCGGCGCCGAGGTGTTTGGGGTGATCTATCTCAAGGACATCATCAAGCCGGGCATCCGCGAGCGCTTCGATCAGCTGCGCCGCATGGGCATCCGCACCGTGATGCTCACCGGCGACAACCCGATCACCGCCGGCGTGATCGCCCGGGAAGCCGGCGTCGACGACTTCATCGCCGAGGCCACGCCGGAGGACAAGATCGCCGTGATTCAGCAGGAGCAGAAGCTGGGCAAGCTGGTGGCGATGACCGGCGACGGCTCCAACGACGCCCCGGCCCTGGCCCAGGCCAACGTGGGCGTGGCGATGAATTCCGGCACCCAGGCCGCCAAGGAGGCGGCCAACATGGTGGATCTCGACAGCGATCCCACCAAGCTGATTGACATCGTGACGATCGGCAAGCAGCTGCTGATCACCCGCGGCGCGCTGACCACCTTCTCGCTCGCCAACGACATCGCCAAATACTTCGCCATCCTGCCCGCCCTGTTCGCCGGCGCAGGGCTGGAGGCGCTGAATGTGATGCGGCTGGCCTCACCACAATCGGCGATTCTCTCAGCGATGGTGTTCAACGCCCTGATCATTCCGGCGCTGGTGCCGCTGGCGCTGAAGGGGGTGAAGTTCCGGCCGCTGAGCGCTGACCAGCTGCTGCGCCGCAATCTTCTGGTCTACGGCGCCGGCGGTGTCGTGGCGCCGTTTGTGGGCATCAAGCTGATCGATCTGACGATCGGGGCCCTGCGACTCGTCTGACGGCTGACCTCCGTCCAGCTTCTGCCATTGCTGGCCCATTACCTTCCTCATCCCCATGGCCCGCATCCTGCACATCCGCTTCTGGTTGCCGCTGCTGCTCGTGGCCGGCACCCTCCTGCTCGCTCCTCTCTTCCGCGCCAGCCAGCCTCCCCTGCAGAGCCACATGCTCGCCCTGCTGGTCTGCGCCACCGTCGCCCTGTCGGGCTACCTGTTCGCCGTGATCGCCCAACCGGAGAAGTTCTGATGTCGTTCACCACTCAACTGCTGCGCGGCATTCGCCTCACCCTGCTGCTCTGGACGCTCACCGTGGTGGTGATCACCCTGCCGCTGCTCGGCGTGGCGCGCCTGGTGGCCCCCGAGGCCGCCGCTGGCAGCCTGCTGCGACGCGATGGCGCCGTGGTGGGTGCGCGGCTGATCGGCCAACCCTTCAGTTCGCCGCGTTACCTCCAGGGCCGCCCCGCCGGTGCCCCCAACCTGGCCGCCAGCAATCCTGAGCTGACCCAGCGGGTGGCCGAGGCTGCCAGCAGCTGGGAGCTGGCCGGCGTCAGCCAGCCGGCCCCCGATCTTCTGCTGGATTCCGCCTCCGGCGTTGATCCCCACATCAGCCTGGCGGCGGCGCGCCAGCAGCTGCCGCGCCTGGCCCGCGAGCGCCGGCTGCCGCTGGCGGAGCTGGAGCGGCTGCTGCGTCAGCACCAGGAGGGACCGCTGGGCCTGCAGGCGATCGAGCCGGTGGTCAACGTGCTCGGCTTCAACCTGGCCCTCGATGCGCTCAGCGTTCGGGCTGCCACCAGTCAGCCGGCCCCATGATCCGCTCCACCCAGCGGCGCGGACGCCACAAGGTGTTCATCGGCATGGCGCCGGGCGTGGGCAAGACCTGCCGCATGCTGCAGGAGGGCAGGGAGGCGCTGCGGGAGGGCACCGATGTGGTGATCGGCCTGCTGGAAACCCACGGCCGCCAGGACACGGCTCGCGAGGCGGACGGGCTGGAGCAGATCCCGCGCAAACGTCTGCGCTATCAGGAGGTGGACCTCGAGGAGATGGATGTGGCGGCGGTGCTGGCCCGCCATCCGCAGCTGGTGTTGGTCGATGAGCTGGCCCACACCAACGTGCCCGGCAGCGAGCGCCAGAAGCGCTGGCAGGACGTGGAGATGCTGCTGCTCTCCGGCATCGATGTGTACTCCACGCTCAACATCCAGCACCTGGAGAGCCTCAACGACCTGGTGGCCGAACTCACCGGCGTGGTGGTGCGCGAACGCATCCCCAACCGCGTGCTGGAGCTGGCCGATGAGGTGGTGCTGGTGGATGTGACCCCTGAAACCCTGCAGGAACGGCTGCGTGAGGGAAAGGTGTACGCGCCCGAGAAGGTGGGCCAGGCCCTCACCAACTTCTTCCAGCGGCGTCATCTGGTGGCGCTGCGTGAGCTGTCGCTGCGGGAGGTGGCCGATCGCGTTGAGAACGACATTCTCCCCTCGATCACACCGCTGCGCGAGCGGGTGATGGTGTGTCTGGCGAACTATCACACCAGCAAACGATTGCTGCGCCGTGCCGCCCGCCTGGCCGCCGCCATGGATGCACCGCTCTTGGCCCTGACCGTGCAGGATCCCAACCGCTTCCTCAGCCGCGAGGAGTTGCTGATCCAGGAGGAATGCCGCCAGCTGTGCGAGGACGTGGGCGGCAGCTTCCTGAAGGAAGAGAGCGCCGAGATCCTGCCCACCATCGCCCGCGTCGCCCAGGAGAAGCGCATCACCCAGATCGTGCTCGGCCAGACGATGCGCTCACGCCTCAAGGCCCTGTTCCGCCGGCCGCTCTCCGAGCGGCTGCAGCATCAGCTGCGCGGCCTGAGCATCGATCTGCATCTGATCTCTGAGGGGCTGCCCTGCCAAGCCCGGGAGGACAACGAGCCGTGAGGCTCTCCAAGCCGCCGATCGCCCTGGTGTGGGCGATCTGGCTGCTGATCCTGTTGCTGGAGCTGGCCACCCCCCCGGCGGTGGTGCTCGGGATTCTCCACGTCGTGCCACTGCTGCTCGGGTCTTCGCAGCGCAGTTCCGCCCAGGCCTGGCGATTCCTGTTGATCTGTTGCAGTTCAACGCTGCTCAATCTGTTGGTGCCCTTGCCGGTACCGCTGCAGCAGAACCTGGCTTCCGTGGTCAGCGACCGTTTGCTGGTCTGCCTGAGCCTCGTGGTCACCACCGCTCTGCTGGTGCGCAACCGGGAGCTGGAGCTGCAGCGCACTGCCATGGAGGTGGAGTTGGCGCAGGCCCAGCTGCGCGGCGATGTGATCGCCACCCTCGCCCACGACATCAAGACCCCGGTGCTGGGGACCCTGGCATCCCTCTCTCTGCTGGCAGACGGCGGTGCGGTTGAGGCGATCCGCAGCAGCCAGCAGCGCTGCCTGCGCCTGATCGATGATCTGCTGCAGGTGTTCCGGGCCGAGCAGGAGGGGCTACAGGTTCAACTCCAGCGCTGCAATCTCCTTGCGATTGCCCAGGAGGCCATCAGCACGGTCGAGCCAGTCGCCGCCCCGCGCCAGATCAACCTGGTGCTGCGGCAGCAGGGCTCTGGTCGCGTGGAGCTGCCGGCGGATGCCTCCCTGGTGCAACGCCTGATCGAGAACCTGCTGCTCAATGCCGTGCACCACAGCCTGCGCGGTCAGCGGGTCTGGCTGCAGCTCAGCCAGCAGGATGGCACCTGCCGGATCGAGGTGCGTGATGGCGGCCCGGGGTTCCCACCGGAGCAGCTGCCCCTGCTGTTTCAACGCTTTGGCCAGCGAGGCTCAGGGCGTCCGGGGGCTGGGCTGGGGTTGTATCTCTGCCGCCTGATCAGCGAGGCCCACGGCGGCCGCATCCAGGCCGGCAACCTCAGCGGTGGCGGTGCCAGGGTCGTGGTGGAGTTGCCGCAGCAGGAGTGCTCCTGATGCAGCTGCTGCTGATCGAGGACGATGAGGCCTATCAGCTGGCGATGGCCAGCCATCTGCGCCAGCTGCCTGGCGTGGAGAACGTGCTGGTCGCCGCCGATGGCGAAGAGGGCCTGGAGCTGCTCGCGAGCCGGTCGGTGGATCTGGTGCTGCTGGATCTGGTGTTGCCTGGCCTCGGCGGACTGGCCACCTGTCAGCGGATCACCAGCACCTCAGCGGTGCCGGTGCTGATCCTCACCAGCCAGGAGGATCCACTCTGGGTTCAGCGCATCTGGGATGCCGGGGCCCGGGGCTATCTGCACAAGGAGCGCGCCCTGGCCCAGGTGGAGCTGGCGCTGGCCTCGCTGCTGGCGGGGGCCAGCTGGTGGGATCAGCAGGCGACGGCAGCGTTGCGGGGCTCCTCGCCATCCCAGGCTTCTGTGGCCGCGCCCTCAGCTGAGCGCCTCAACGCCCTCACCCAACGGGAACAGCAGGTGCTGGCCTGCCTGGCGGCCGGTGACAACAACCGCGTGATTGCCCAGCGGCTGGGGATCGGCGAGGGCACGGTGCGCAGCCATGTGCATGTGCTTCTGCAGAAGCTGCAGGTGAACAACCGCACCCAGGCAGCCCTGATCTGGCTGGCAGCGGCAGACAGGCACTAATGCACACGCCGCTCGATGGATGGCGAGAGGTTGAAGGAACAAATCCAGGCCTGGTCTCCCGGTCGTTTCGCTCCTGCACACAACAAAGCCCGGAGCGTTGGCCCCGGGCGTTTGCCTGCCCAGCCGCGGTGCCTTCCCAAGGGGCTCGGGCGCAGCCGCTGGCTCTGCCCCCCTCTGGACACGCACCCAGGCTCAGCTTCGCCGCGATCACGGCCGCAGGCATCGCTTCGGTGGCCAAGGATCCTGAGAGGGTCCTGGCGGATGAGAAGCATCCGGGATAAGCCACACCAGAAAGGTCCAGCGCGGAGCCCTGGGGCTGGCGGATGTCCCCAAGGCTTGTCGAGCGACGCCCAGCCCAACCCTGAAATGGATACGAAGTACTGACCTGAGATGCCTCCCGCCCCCCAGGGCTGTTGCTGGGAGGCATCACTTGCGAACAGGCGCCACAATGGGAAGACAATCCCAGGGAACGATGGCAATAGAGCAGCCGCACAGACCATGGTATCGGGGGCTGATCCTGCGGGGAGAACTGATCAAGCAGTATCAGCTCGACCCATGCAACTCTGCTAACGCGGAAGAGTCGCGCATCGAACGATTCGAACATGAGCTAAGGCTGGACGAACTGGCACCGATCACGATGTTTGTCGGAGCCAATAATTCAGGTAAGTCGCGACTCTTGAGAGGGCTCTTTGGTGATCCCCGGCTCGTGGACTGGTTCAGAATCGAGCCACCATCTCAGGAGAGTATTGGAATCACGCAACTGATGGAAAGGATCGGGAAGGAGATAGGGAAAGACCTTGACAGCCCAGGAAGACTTGAGCTTAATCAACAGATTCGCAGACTTCAGAGACTTGTGCCTGCTGGCTGGCTTTATCGACCGCTCTTGGAGACATTGGCTGAATGAGCTGCGCCCTACCCTACGATCGTGGATTTCCAAGCAGATCCACGCATCGGCAACCAGGAGTCATGGAGCGTCAAGGAACATGCACTCGATCAGTTCTTCTCACTGATGGAATCATGCTCACTACCTGAATGTATTTTGACCCTACTGGAGCCAAATCGGTATTATATTCCAGTCCTGCGCGGAATGCGGCCATTGCCAGTCACGAGGGAAGGGCAAAGGCAAGAAGCTGACGCTGAGGATGTCTATGCGAGTCGCACTTATCAAGATTACTTTAGCAAGTGTGCATGGCCCGCAGATGATTCAGGCGTGCAGGTGCACGAACCCAAATCCAGCATCAAGAATCGACCTCGTATCTTCACGGGACTCGGCATCTATCACGATATACAGCAGCGCCTGCTGTCGCCACGCCAGGCCGAGCGCGACTCGATTCTCACATATCAGGAATTTCTGTCCAAGCACTTCTTTTCTGGCCAGCCAGTGACGCTCACTCCAGCCCTGCATCGGTTGGACGGTCAGGGTAGGCGCACAAGCAATAATGTCGTGTATCTAAAGATCGGAGACAGCGAGGATCGCCCCATCCACGATCTCGGCGATGGCATGCAGAGCCTGATCATTTGCACCTATCCCATCGTCACGGAACTCACACCGGGCAGCCTCTTCTTCCTGGAGGAGCCCGATCTGTGCATGCATCCTTCTTTGCAGCGAATTTTCTTGTCTATGCTTCGGGACTATCACCAGAGCAAAAGCCACCAGTTCATTCTCACTACCCACTCCAATCACCTGCTCGATCTACTGGAGAAGGATCCCCTGGTCAGCATCTTCAGCTTCAGCAAAGCCGAATCCACAGCACCTGAACAGGCAACAGATCAACCTAACAACCAGGCAAAGGATTTTTTTCGCATCCGCCACTCCCCGCCTTGGGATCGAAGGATCCTGAGCCAGCTTGGTGTGCGGCCCTCAGCCACCTATCTGGCCAACGCCACGATCTGGGTGGAGGGAACCAGCGATTGCTCCTATCTACGAGCCTATATGAAAGGCTTCACCGCCTACCTGGAGCTGCGCGGTGGTGAGCGGTTCAAGAGCACCGCCAGGCAACTGGCCTGCTACAAGGAAGATCGTCACTACGCCTTCGTCGAATACAATGGGGCTAACCTTGTTCATTTCAATTTCGAAGAATCAGAAGAAGCGGATGTCAACGGCATGCCTTCCACCGGCCTGAACGCTGCCTGTTTATGCTCCCAAGCCCTTGTCATAGCAGATGGTGATATCGGAGGCAAGGCCGATCGCGTGGAAGTTTTTGCTCAACAGCTGAACGATCGATTTATTGTGCTACCGGTTAAAGAGATTGAAAATCTGATCCCGGAAGCGGCATTGCGTGATCAAGTAAACGAAGATCGCAACCGGAAAAAAGGAGATGCCACAAGCTGGCCGAAAACCTTTGCTAAATTACGCTACAAGCACTATAGCATCAGGATAGGATCCCAAAGCAACAGGATGAAAGCTGGATTAGGTTATCAGCTTGACATCCGCAAATTCATCGGATACAAAGCCAAGTCTGGCACTTTGAAGCAAGCCGATAAGGCGCGATGGGCCTGCCAAGACCATGGCATACCAAGGCGGCTAAATGAAATGATCCGCAAATCTAGTGCCGGCGTGAAAAATACGGAAAGCCTGGAATCGCCGCAACTGCCACCCTATCTCAATCAAGATGTGATCTGGATTTGTCTGCTGATTTATGAGCATGTCGCCAAGCTCAATCACGACATGGATGTCTATCAGAAGTTAAGCGAGTTCAAGTTTTGGATTTTATCGTACCACTCTAATACTATAATTCCTGACTCACGCTTACAAGCTTCCGATCGGATTGATCCCACTATTGACCCTTCTAAGCCGAAACCTCTGCCAACATCCCCGCCAGCCTGGCCGATCCCGGATCCTTCAGTGAGCAATTCACAAGCATGCTTGCTGAGTAAGTTTGCAAGGAGCTGCCCACTTGCGCAAATGTAGTAGCACTCTCTTGAGGAATCTTGCCCATCTGAACGAGCTTTAAGATGTTGAGAAAAACCCGCTTGGTATCCAGGGCAACCAGCAAGGACGACAACATCGCTGGCCGGCAGGTAAACCACAACTTCATCGAACTATGCTGCCGAAGGTGGCATGGTGAGGCGTCACCTTGGTGAAGCAGAGGCCCATGCGAATCGCTCCATGAAGCTGCCTACAAATTGTAGTAGATCGGAACTGATCGGAAGTGGGCCGTCTCTCGGAGAAACTGAGCCTGTGCACCCAGGGCCTGGTCCAAACATCAACTTTTTGCCCAGAGTCATGCACCCGAGCCTGAAAGAACACCATCAGAACTGCCATGAATTCAGTGACTGCAGAGGATCTGAGTGTGAGAATGGGCATTGAGCTTGACCTTGGGACCCTGCGATCCCGTGCAGCGCTGCTGATGCTTCCCTCAACGATGAACTGGCTGCCCGAGAACCATCTGATCTTCTTGCTGCTGGATCCTGCCTCAGCGTTGAATCGTTGCCAGACCCACGACTACTGCCGCCAGTGATAATCCCCACGATCAAGTGGCAAACCACCCGCAGATGATGGTTTTGATGCTTCTGCACGCTTACTGAGTCGGGATGATCCGCATCGCGAAGATTTCGAGGCCTTGCTGGGAGGCCCACGTCATCCTGGTCTTGACCGCACATCAGCAGACGAACCAGAGCCGGATCAACGACTCCCCGTACGCCTCAATGCCCAAGCCAAGGCGCCCCCACCTGGGGCGCCTTCCTGTTGCAGTGATCGACAAATCGATGCGCATTCTGCATCGGCTGCCAGAGCTCAGGTGGCCAGTGCCAGACTGAGCTGTTGCCGGTTTCGCCCCTTGCTGCCTCTCCCCCAGCGCACGCTGGCCCTGTTCGTCATGGCCATGGCAGCTTCTGCGCCGCTCGGGGTAGGCGAAGCCGCCGTCGCTGCACCGGCGGCCAGCTACCCAGCCACGGTGCTCTCGGTGGGAGACGGCGACACCCTCCGGGTTCAGGCGGGAGGGCGATCCATCACCATCCGCCTCGCCTGCATCGATGCCCCAGAGACAGCCCAGTCCCCCTGGGGTCAGCAGTCGCGCGCCTACCTGATCCAGCGCCTGCCGCGGGGCCGCCAGGTCAGCATCCTGCCCCACACCACCGATCGCTATGGGCGCACGGTGGCGGAGGTGATCAGCAAGCTCAACATCAACCTGGTGATGGTGGAGGACGGCCAGGCCTTTGCCTACCGGCGCTACCTCAGCAGTTGTGACGCCAAGGAGTACCTGGATGCGGAGTTCCGCGCCAGCCGCCATCGCTACGGCGTCTGGCAGGTGGAAGGCGGCATCACCAGGCCCTGGGATTTCCGGCGCGGTCGCACCGCTGTGGTGATCCCCGATGGCACCACCCCTGGCGGCCGCCGGTACCGCTGCAAGGAGATCGGCTCCCATGCCCGCGCCCAGGCGCTGCTGCGCCAGGGCCACACGTATCTGGATAGCAACGGCGACGGTGAGGCCTGCGAGTCGCTGCGCCGCTGACTCGCTTCCATCGGCACCTCTCCACCCAACAGAAAGCCCCCAGCCGGAGCCGGGGGCAGCGGTTCTCATGCGCGGGCCTCAGCCCGGGGAAGGCCTCAGGTCATCAGCCCTCCACCTTCACGGTCACGGTGCTCACCGTGTTGGCCTTGGGGGCGGTGACGCTGAGCAGTCCATCGCGGTAGACGGCCTGCAGCTGCTCGCGCTCGATCGCGACGGGGAAGCGGAAGCTGCGGCTCCAGGTGCCGTAGCGGAACTCGCTCAGGAGCGGCGTCGGGAGTGGCCCGCGGCCCGTGTCCGCCTGGACGGGGGCATCGCTGCTTGTAGCGGAGAGATCAGCCTCCGACGGCTGACCACCCAGCTGGCGCTGGCTGCGGCGCTCGGCGCTGATCAGCAGGGTGCGCTCGGTGGCTTTCACCTCGATGGCGGCCTTGTCCACGCCAGGGAGTTCGAGCACCACCTCGTAGGCCTCGGGAGTTTCGTGCACCTCAGCGGCGGGCACGCGCTCGGCGGTCTGCAGCTGCTGGCTGAGCTGCTGCTCGAGGCGGTCGAACAGATCGAAGGCAGAGGAAGAACGGCGGGTCAGCATGGTGCGGGTTGCGTTGATGGCTGGCGTTGGTTGCGGTGGCGGGCTGTTCTGATCAGTCCGCGTTCGCCCCCGGTGCGCTCACTGTCACCGCGGTGAACCTGGGCCTGGGAGGGGCGAGCCGAACCGATCGATGCGGGGCTCACCACCGGGGTTCGGAGCACCGAATCGCCCTGACGGGACAACCGAAGCGACCTCTGGCGGACTGCCTACGCTGAGAGGCCGCTGGTTCCAGGGCTGCGCATGCCGGCACAACCCGATCCCGGTTGGGCAGGGTGCGCTGCCGTGGAGCGCGATCCCCAGCGGGTCAGCGGGGCCTGGGTGTCCTCGGCACCCGCATCCCCGTGGCGGCTCTGTTCGAGAACATCGAGGACGGCGGCTCCCAGGCGGAATTCGTCGAGCTGTTCCCTGGCGTCACGGAGCAGCAGGCGCGGTTGGTCTTGGAGCACGTCGCCCGGAGCACGGCGGCGGCCATGGCCTGAAGGCCGATCCAGCGGGTTTCGCTCGCGTCGTCAGGCGCTGGGAACCCAGTTGTCGAGGAGAAGGCTGGAACACGCTCGAATTCCTTGAGGTTGTTGCTCACCAACGTGGCCTGCAGGCTGAGGGCATGGGCGGCGATCAGCGTATCGAGAGCTCCGAACGGAGTCCCCTGGCACTCCAGCTCAGCGCGCAGATCGCCACAGCACCAGAGAGCGGCTTCGGCAAAGGGGAGGATCGCCAGAGGAGCGAGAAACAGATCGAGAGCTTGTCGGTTCCGCGTGGATCCGCTGTTGGCAACGCCGTAGGCCAATTCAGCGGCCACCACGCTGCAGATCCCGATCTCCCCCACGCGGTGGTCCCGGAAGAGCTGCAGCACCGCCGCCGGTTTGGCGTTGATGATGTGGATGCAGATGTTGGTGTCGAGCAGGATCAAGGCTTCAGCTCCGGCCTTGGTGGCTGCTCCGGCTGCTGACGGCTGAGCTGAAAGCCGGGCTCGAAGGCGGCGAGGCCGGCCTCCAGGGTCTGCCAGGGATCCTCGACCGGCAGCAGCAGTAGGCCATTGCCGAAGTGTTTCACGATCACCTTCATGCCGCTGAAGCGGTACGCCTTGGGCAACCGCACCGCCTGGCTGCGGCCGGACTGAAACAGACGCGCCGTATCCATGGCACGGGCCTGTCATGGTGCACACCAATGGAAGCTACCGGGTGCTGTGAAGGGTCCTGCTCCGATTCGTTGATCTGGTCGGCGACCAGGGGCAGAAGCCCCTGGCCCACGACGAGGTGAACGAATCCATCCTGGAGGATCTGCGCAGCGTGATCAACGCCTCTCCCCTCAACAGATCGCCGTTTCACCGGTACAGGCACGGCGGGGTAGCCATCAGCCTGCCGTTGACAACCATGGCGAGCCGGGCAATTAGGGTTGAACAATCACCCCAACTCCACATCATGCTCACCGGTGCTGATCTGCTCGCCAAAGTCAAGGAGCTGGGCGATGCCTCCAAATCCGATCTGGTGCGCAGCTGCGGCTACGTCTCCACCAAGAAGGACGGTACCGAGCGCCTGAACTTCACCGCCTTCTACGAGGCCCTGCTGGAGGCCAAGGGCATGAACCTCGGCGCTGGCGGCGGTCGTGGCGGCAAGGGCCGGCCAGGCCGGAAGCTCAGCTACGCCACCAGGGTGCAGTTCAACGGCAACCTGCTCGTCGGCAAGGCCTACACCGCCCAGCTGGGCCTGGAGCCCGGCGATGAGTTCGAGATCAAGCTGGGCCGCAAGCAGATCCAGCTCATCCCCCTGGGCGCAGCCGAGGAGGAGTGAGGCCCGCTCAGCTCAGTCCCACGACCACCGGCTGGAACCACACCATCCGCCGCCGCTGACTCTTCCCGCCAGGCAGCACGGTGTGCCAGGGGCCCCGTGGCCGGCAGGGCCAGCGGGACGCGCTGCTGCCGCTTTCTGCCGTGGGCCGATGTCATCGGGCCCCGGCCGAGAAGCCCTTGCCACTGGGCATCTTTCCCGCCTGGCCGGTGGTGAGCAGCTCCGGTTGGTCGCGCTGCACGAGCAGGGCGTGGATGGCCAGGCCCTTCATCCGCTGGTTGGTGCTCTGCACCGTCTGTTCATCCCAAAGCCAGGACGGATGGCTCAGCTCCACCACGGGGAGAAGACAGTGCAGCCTCCACCGCGGAGGTCAGGCGCTGGTGACGCAGCGAGACCCGGGCATGGCTTGAGGAAGCCTGGCTTCAGGAACCAAGCAGGGCGGTGCACTCGAGGCGTTCCTGGCTGGCATCGCGACGCTGCAGGCGCAGGTTGATCAGGCTGGCGAGATACTCCGCGTCATCGGCAACACCGCAGAAGCGGCCGGATCCCCACGTGTGCAGCCAGGGGAGACCCAGGAAATAGAGCCCCTGGCTTGTGGTGATGCCGCGGTCGTGGGCGGGCATGCCGGAGCCATCGAAGACGGGCACGTCGATCCAGCGGAAATCGCCGCGGTAGCCCGTGCACCAGATCAGAGCCGCCGGGGGGTGGGCCTGCAGATCGAGGCCGGGATCCGGGGCCGGCCCGGGCTGCCAGCAGGGTGCGAAGGGGGCCTCCTCGGGGGCATCGATGCCGTTCCTGGCGATCCAGGCGTCGATGCTGCTGCGGATGCGGCAGTACACCGCGTCCGCCTGATCGAGGTTGGCGGCCAGATCCCCGCTGAACTGGATCCGCTCGGGCGACAACGCACAGAGGCGACCATGCAGGTGCATCCCCTGCAGGGCACGGGCGCGCAGATCGATCTCGCGGCCGCCATCGCGACCGGTCAGGTAGTGATTCGTCTTCGCGCGAACAGCGCGCGGATCGGGATGGTCGCTGATCGGCATGGCGTAGTAGCCCATCCGTTCCAGCCAATCCACCACGTCCTTGCCGCGGTAGCGGCGGGGCGAACGGGGGGCGGAACCGACGCTGAGATGCACCT
>Ga0315899_10001906_pt1 | contig 23526 bp, 15 predicted proteins | sample LakEriMetagenome_2_FD_203518 | JGI IMG/M metagenome (GOLD analysis project Ga0315899, IMG submission 203518) | Freshwater fungal communities from buoy surface, Lake Erie, Ohio, United States - Buoy 4 MA112 | ecosystem: Environmental > Aquatic > Freshwater > Lake | place: USA: Lake Erie, Ohio... | reverse complement strand
TTATTAAAAAAATAGTAAAAGACACGCTTGCTCATTCAAAAGATACAATTAAGCAGAACATTCCACTGATTATAGAACAAGTTCCAGATAAGAAACAAAAGAAAAAGCTGACTGGAAAAGGTGAACAGGATGATGATTTTAGTCAAGATGCTGAGGGGGATAATGGATTTCAGGCCCCTGTACAGGAAGGAACTGATCTCATTTTATATGCATTGGGAGCCGATTTTTCAAAATCTTTCCCTCTGATCAATGAATATCAATGGAGTGAAAACGCCAAAATCCTTCTTCTTGAGTCATCCGCTAAAAAATCCGATAAATCTATTTTGCCTTCTGTGTTCATTTGGCGGACTGCTGAAAATCGTGCAGACACCTTGCTAAAAGGTGGTAATGATTTTAAATCTTTTTCGCTTGATAAAAATGGTTATCAAATTGCATTTTTAGCAGAAAGGGACAGCTCATACAAGTCTTTGCAAAAGTTCTATAAACTATGGTATTGGAAAAACGGAGACAAAGAAGCCAATGTTTTGGCAGATAAATTCACGGTTGGGATGAAAGCCAATTGGACAGTCAGTGAAAATAGTCTTCCAAAATTCAGTCTATCTGGAAAAAGAGTATATATCGGTACTGCACCTGTCAGGCCAATCAGGGATACAAGTTTGATTGAAATAGACCTTGTTAAGCTGGATGTATGGCATTACAAGGATGATTATCTCCAGCCCTATCAGTTGAGAATGTCAGATCAGGAAAGTAAAAGATCCTATTTGGCTTTGGTAGACCTTGCGTCTAGAAAGTTCACACAACTAGCAGATATTGACATTCCATCAGTTATAACCACTCCGGACGGTGATGGAGATTTGATCGTTGGTGTAACAGATAAGGGAAACAGGATACCCATGCAATGGGAGGGATCAACAAGAAAATCTGTCTTTACCATTGATGCTGTTTCTGGGAGCAGAAAAAGAATTGCTTCCAACCTCAATGGTATGCCTCAGATATCTCCATCTGGTAAATATGTGTACTGGTATGATTTGTCACAAAGACATTACTTTACCTATTCCAATGGAATTTCAAAGAACATCAGTAAGTTAGTCCCTGCAAAACTTTATGAAGAAGACTATGATATGCCATCTGACCCCAATCCATATGGGATTCTAAAATGGCATCAAAGCGATTCTTTTCTATATGTTTATGATCGCCATGATATTTGGCAATTGGATCCTAATGGATTAATCACTCCCAAGAATATTACTTTGGGTATCGGTAGAAAAAACTCCATCTCCTTCAGATACATAAATCTAGATCCAGAAGAGAAATATCTGCATCATTCGAAGTCACTCATTCTTCGAGTTTTCAATGAAAAAAACAAGTATTCCGGTATTGCCACTATGTCACTTAGCAGCAACAATCATCCAATAGAGATTCAAGCAGGCCCTTATAATATCTCTGGCTTTTTAAAAGCAAGACTAACTGACAGTTATCTATATACAAAAGAATCTTTCACTAGTTCACCAGAGCTGCATTTCACCAAAGATTTAAAGGCTGAGTTACAATTGAGCAAGATCAACTTGCAACAGAAAGAATATAATTGGATGACCGCTGAATTGTTTACTTGGAAAGCATACGATGGAAAAATGGCAACCGGTATCGTATACAAGCCTGAAAATTTCGATCCAAGTAAAAAATATCCATTGATCGCTTATTTTTATGAGACGCTTTCTGACGGGTTATACAGCTATCTGGCACCAGCGCCTACACCCAGCAGGTTGAACATACCTTTTTTTGTGAGTAGAGGCTACATGGTATTGGCTCCTGATATTCATTACAAAGATGGTTATCCTGGCAAAGCTGCTTTTGACTATGTAGTAAGCGGAGCACGAGCTTTGGTCAAGCGGGGTTGGGTTGATAGTACAAAAATGGGGATACAGGGACAAAGTTGGGGGGGGTATCAAGTTGCCCATATTATTACCAGAACACCTCTTTTTGCAGCAGCTTGGGCCGGGGCACCTGTTGCCAACATGACAAGTGCTTATGGCGGTATTCGATGGGAGAGTGGCATGAATCGTCAATTCCAATATGAAAAGACCCAAAGCCGAATCGGTGCAACCTTGTGGGAGAAACCCCAATTGTATATAGAAAACTCACCCTTGTTTCATTTGCCTAAAGTGAAGACACCATTGGTGATCATGTCTAATGACAATGATGGAGCCGTTCCCTGGTACCAGGGAATTGAGATGTTTACTGCCATGAGAAGATTGAACAAAAAGGTTTGGTTGTTGAACTACAATGGTGAAGCACATAATCTGATTGAACGAAAAAACAGAAAGGATATTCAAATCAGGGAACAACAATTCTTTGATTGGCTGCTAAAGGGAGAAAAGCCTGCTGTTTGGCTCACTGATGGTGTTCCTGCCATCGAGAAGGGTAAAAGCTGGGGCTTGGAGACCCAACTGGATAATATTCAGAGGTAAAGCAATCCTACTTTGTAAAGGTTGCTGATAGGTTTGTTTTCCATGAAGAGATCAAAGTCGTCCAGACCTGTATCCGAATAGTCTTTTTTGAGTTGCTGAACGGTCATGATTTTACCCGGCGTTTCCAATTCATGAAGAATCTTGGTTAGCCACTCTCCATGCTTAAAAGGAACCTCAATTTTGATTGTCGTTGATTTATCATGTAAGCTGATGGCCATCAGTTCTCTTTTCATCCCTTTTTTGGATTGGATAATATTTTTTACCCCAGCAACTTTACCCATCCAAATTAGCTTGTTGTCATCGCGCAAATTTCTCCATTCAGGTTCCAATAGAATTTTTTCAATGTGATCTCTTGGAACCTTGGTATTGGGGATTTTAAATTCGAACCACTTTTGCAATGGGTCATCTAAGCAATTTTGTTGCATATAATTGAAAAGGGACTTTTTTAAACCAAAGCCATAGCGCTCATGATCAGATCCACTCGGGTCTTCGTGTACGAGATCATTGTTGGCAAAGTCTCCTTGCTTAGATTTATTTATCACATTGTATTTTGCTGGATTCAAGCCAACCGGACTATGGGCTGTCATTGCAAATTGATGCCAAAAGGCTGACTGTAGTACGCCTGTTTTGAAAAGCTGGCGAACCATTTCTAGTGAATCAACAGTTTCTTGGTCTGTTTGGGTTGGAAATCCATACATCAAATAGGCATGGACCATTATACCCGCATCAGTAAAATGTTGATTCACTTTGGCAACCTGGGCAACAGTTATGCCTTTTTCAATCAACTCCAGTAGCCTGTCCGAAGCTACTTCAAGTCCCCCGCTTACAGCAATACACCCGGATGTCCTCAATAAAATGCAGAGATCTCTTGTAAAACTTTTTTCAAAACGAATATTGGTCCACCATGTGACAACAAGCTTTCTCTTGATTATTTCCAGCGCCAGTGCTTTCATGAGCGATGGTGGGGCAGCTTCATCTACAAAATGAAATCCGTTTTCTCCTGTATCATTGATCAATGCTTCCATTCTGTCGCATATCATACTGGCAGCTACAGGTTCATAAATTTTTATATAATCTAGACTTATATCACAAAAAGTACATTTACCCCAATAACAGCCATGTGCCATTGTGAGTTTATTCCACCTTCCATCGCTCCACAACCTGTGCATTGGATTGGCGATTTCCAGTGCTGAAATATATTTGTCAAGTGGGAGTCCGGAGTAATCAGGTGTTCCGATTTCTGTCTGCTTATAATCTTTAGAAGTGTTAGCGTTTGTATATGTTACTTCGTTGTTCTCCCTTATGAATGTTCTTTTGAGTTCAGTAACCGGAATCTTATTGTTAAGATATTGGATAATATTTTCGACTGGCCTTTCGCCATCATCCAAAGTTATGAAATCAAAATAGTCAAATACCCTTGGATCCTTCAATGACCGTAGTTCAGTATTCGGAAATCCTCCGCCCATCATTACTGTTATTTCTGGATGGTTGGATTTCAACCATTTTGCGCACCTGAATGCTGCATACAAATTACCAGGAAAGGGTACAGAAAAGCCGACCAGTTTTGGCTTGAATAAATGAATTTTTTCATTCAATATTTCAAGATATACATTATCAATATAGCTGCTGTTTTGGGCTAAACTATTTTCTAATTCATCAAAACTATTGGCGCTTCGCCCCAACTTTTCCGCATATCTACTAAAACCAAAATGTTCATCTGTGGTTTCCTGGATGAGATCGGAAAGGTCTTCCAGATACATCGTACACAAATACTTCGAAAGATCTTGTATACCCATGTTGCCGAAAGCCCAATTCAGTTGATCTGTATTGGAGAAGCGGGAAGCTTCTGGCAGAAATTTTCTTTTGCTGATGCTATAGGCCAATGTTGGGGATTTGCTTTGCAAAAAGCCAATCACGTGATCAATGGTATTCAGGTATTCATTCTCAAGCGCTAGTATTCTGGCCGAATTGGGTGAAAGTTCCACCCCTAATGCCCTTATGTGTTGGAATAAGTTTGTTAATCCTTTTTTACAAAATAGTCGAAGAATGGTTTCAATTCCAAGGTCTAGTTGTTCCGTTCGGATTTTTTTAGTGTTTAGGAACCCTTTCAAATATGCAGTAGCAGGATAGGGGGTATTGAGTTGGGTAAAGGGTGGTGTGATCAGGAAAACGGAAGAATCCACTAGATTGAACGATTGAGGTCAAATGATTCTAATTCATTCACAAATGCGGAGAGAAAAAGTGAACCAAGGCCTCCGTCAATGATCCTGTGATCGTATGACAATGAGACAAACATCATATGCCTGATGGCAATGCTATCTCCTTTTTCTGATTCCATGACAACCGGTTTTTTCTTGATGGCACCGGTAGCGAGAATGCCTACCTGTGGTTGGTTGATGATCGGAGTACCCATAAGGCTTCCGAATGTACCAATATTGGTAAATGTAAATGAACCATCTTGGATATCGGAAGGGTGGAGTTGTCCATTTCTTGCCAAGTTGGCCAACCGGTTAACGTGCTTGGCAAGGCCAATCATGCTGAGCTGGTCTGCGTACTTTATGACCGGGACAATCAAATTCCCATTGGGAAGAGCTGTTGCCATTCCAATGTTGACATCTTTTTTCAGTAATATTCGTTCGCCATCTACACTGGCATTCAACATTGGATATTTTCTGATGCATTTTGCAATCGCCTCTATGAAAATAGGGGTTAGGGTGAATTTCTCGTTTTCTCTTTTTTCGAATTCTTTTTTTACTTTCTCACGCCATTTTACCAGATTGGTGACATCCGCTTCGGCAAAACTGGTGACATGAGCACTAGTGTCAAGGCTTTTGCGCATGTGATCACTAATCAGTTTTCTCATCCTGTCCATTTCCACAACTTCAACATTGTTGGAATATTGGGGGTAATGTGGAGGAGGTGCTGCTGATATATTGCGTATTTCTTCTTTTGGGAAACTATGCGTTGCATTGTTGGCAACTGTACCATTTGTTACCTCTTTGTTCCTAAAATTGCCTGATCTTTTGTTTTCGATATAGTTCAGTATATCTCTCTTGGATACCCTGCCATCGTTTCCTGTTCCGGTTATTTGATTGAGTTCTGCTATTTCTATTCCCTCCCTGCTGGCAATATTCATGACCAAAGGGGAATAAAAGCGAACAGATTCCGATTTCGGTCTGTATTCATTGCTGGAGGGGATGAATGGAACAGCTGCTTCGGCAGCTTGTTCTAAAAGATGATCATCCTCAAATTTGTGTTGAGGTTCGGGTTGGTCGATGGGGGATGAAGTTTGGGGCATTTCAACTTTATCATCGGCAACTTTGGTTCTGACCCTGGCGATTACTGAGCCGATTGGAACAACTTCATTTTCCCTGAACAAAATCTCTTCCAGAACACCCTCTGCCGTTGATGGAACTTCGCTATCAACTTTGTCAGTAGCGATATCCAAGAGATTTTCGTCAATTGTTACCATATCGCCCACTTTCTTGTGCCATTTTAGCACGGTGGCTTCCATGATACTTTCCCCTAGTTTGGGCATTATGATATTGACGAGGGACATTCTCTTTAAGAGGTATTTGATGCAAAATTAGTTCATTTGGACATTGCATAGGGGATATTCCAGTATCAACTTATCCCATATTTTTCCTCAAAAAGTCCAATGCATGTGCTGCAGTAAGTTCTATGTTTCTTTTTCTGTCAAACCGAAAATGTAAACTGGTTGATTCAATCTTTTCTCGGGAAGCAATTGCGACAAAAACGGTGCCAACCGGCTTGGTTTCAGTACCCCCTCCAGGCCCCATGATTCCTGAGGTTGCCAAAGCAAGATCGGTCCCTGTTTTCTCTCTTATACCATTGGCCATTTGCCTGACTGTTTCCATACTGACTGCACCATGGGTATTCAATGTTTCCTCAGATACAGCCAAAAGCTTTTTCTTGACGGAGTTGTCATAAGCAACTACAGATCCCATGAAAAACCTGCTGCTTCCGGGCATGCTGGTAAACAGATGTGAAATATACCCTCCGGTGCAGCTTTCAGCCACTGAAATGGTTTTATTGGATTCCAGAAGTTTTTCTGCAACTGATTCCTGGATGGATAGATCCCGATCAATCACCATGTGTTCAGATACCATTCCTTTGAGCAGTTCAAACTGTTCATCGATTGGTGCTTCAGGTTCAATGCTGGAAAGCCTGATCCTCACCATTCCATAATTGGGTAGATAAGCCATTTTAACCGATTCGGGAAGCTGGGCTTCAAATCCTGTCAATTTTTCTGCCAAAAATGATTCTCCTATTCCAGCGGTCAGCAGGGTTTTATGGCGTATGGGTTTAAGATCAAATATTTCTTGTGCCCTAGGCAGTACATACAATTCCATCATTCCCTTCATCTCGTGGGGTACGCCTGGCATGCTTACATAAACAACACCTTCTTTTTCAAACCACATACCCGGGGCAGTACCTCGGGTGTTTTGTATAACCGTACAATTGTCAGGGACTTCTGCTTGTTTTAAATTTCTTTCTAACAGAGGCCTGTTCAGTTTTTTGGTAAATATATCGATTACATTATCCCTCGCTTCTTCATTTACAATCAATCGGCTGCCAAAATAACTGCAAAGAAGGGGTTTGGTGATGTCGTCTGATGTTGGGCCTAAACCACCCGTGATGAGAACTAGGTTGGCGTCCAGGCTTTCTTTTTCCAAAGCCGACCAGATATCCTTCCAGTTGTCTCCGACTGCAACTCTTTTTTGGATGTGCACGCCGATTTTATTGAGTTCAGTTGCCATCCAGGCACTGTTTGTGTCAATCGTTTGGCCGATCAACAGTTCATCTCCAATGGTAATGATGGTAGCCTTCGTCATTTCAGTTTTCCCGTTTCAACTAGATAATTGTTCAATTTATGCTCATTTGCTCGCTATTCCATCTACACTTGCTCTGCCTGGCCCGCACAGAAGCAAAACCAGAAAACCCGAAAGGAAAAGGGTTGCCTTTTCTCCAGTATCAAAGAAATCCATTTGATGAACCTTGAACAATGCTACTGCCATGGTGATGATCAATGGAATGGCAACAACTCTTGTAAACAATCCAATGATGATGAATAATGCACAGAAGAATTCTGCAAAAATGGCCAAAGTCAGTGATGTGGTAGAGCCCAGTCCCAGGAAGTCGTAAAACTTTGGTTTGATAGATTGAAAACCGATCAATTTTGAATATCCATGTGCCATCATCAATGCCCCTAACGTTATTCTGAGAATCAACATGGAACAGTTAAATGCCAAAGTATTATAATGTATACTTAATAGTTTTTTCATTTGGTTCCTATTGGGTAAATAAATCTTCGTTAAATATAGGATTACAAAGGTAATATATTGATGGGATCTCATGATTTAAAGGTTATTTTTGAGCCAGTAAACATAAAGTAGAGGCATGAAATCATTTTTTGCTAAAATCTTGTCATCCTTCATTCTTTATTGCTTTTTTGGATCCACGATTTCAATGGCACAGTCCACTATTGGGATGACCCAAAAGTCACTAATGTTGGAAAGAGCCAATGATCTCTATTCAAGCGGCAAATTTTCTTCAGCCAATGCCTATTTGACATCCAATTGGGGAAAGATCAATAACCTCGACTATAGTGAAGCGGAAAAATCAGCCTTGCAATTGATGTTGTTGGTTTCGGGTATCATTTCCAATGAAACTTATTCGGTTACAAATGGGAGGGCATTGATGCAGTCAACAGAACAGCGGTCTGTAGCTGTAAAGTTGGCCTATCACCTAGGACACTATTATTTTTCTCTTTCAATGTACCAGGATGCGATAGAAATGTTGGAAAAAACAGATCGATTGTATCTCAATAGTGATGAAGCAGAGAGGGTTCAGTTTGAAAAGGGAGTTGGATATTTCTCATTGAAAAGGTTTGATAATGCCAGGCCCTTTTTAAGGGAGATTTTACAAATCGATAAGTCTGTATACAAGGCAGATGCTCAATATTATTTGGGGTTTATTGATTTTTCTGAAAGAAGGTTTGATGAATCAGCTAAAAATTTCAATCTACTGTTGAATCATCCAAAATATTCAAAGGCCGTTCCTTTTTACCTTGCTTTTATTGCCAATGAAAATGGGAATGCGAATGAGGCCATTCAGTATGGAGAAAATTATTTATCCAAAGGCGATGGGATACATGTGAAAGAAATGGAACAGCTTTTGGCTTCTATATATTTTAATAAATCAGATTATCTTAAATCAGTTGCACTGTATGAAAAAATTTTGGTGACGGGGAATATCATGAATCCTACACAGCGATTTGAATTGGGTACAGGGTATTATCACTCAAAAAAATTCACGAAGGCCATAGAACAACTGAAGCCTTTGTCTTCCGGCTTTGATAAATTAGCCCAAGAGTCCAATTATGTTTTGGCGCACTCTTTCTTACAGATAAATGATAAGCTTAATGCCCGTAGTGCATTTCAATTGGTTCTTTCAAGCAGACTTGCCAATGCGGAAATGACCATAGCGAGGTTCCAATTTGCAAAACTTTCACTTGAGTCCGGATTTGAGGACCAAGGCTTGCAGGGATTGATCAGGTTCCTAAAAGAAGATCCCAATTCTCCCATGATTCCCGAGTGTAAAGAGATATTGATTCGCTATTATGCGAAGACCAATAATTTTCGTCAGGCAATCATCATGATGGAAAATATTGGTGCTTCAACGGCAAATATTGCTGATGTGGCACCAAGAATTTATTTTGGGAGAGCCATTGAGTTATTCAAAGACTTGCAATATGAAGAAGCTGATCGCATGTTCTCATTCTTGGGAAACTACAAATCATCCTCTTTTTATGCTTCATCGCTTTTCTGGCGCGGTGAAATTGCCTTTATCAAAGAAGATTTTTCATCATGCATCAACCTATTATCAGAGTTGGTAAAGATGAACAATGGAAATTTCAAGGACTTTTCAATCGAAAATGCCTGGTACAATCTCGGATATGCCTATTTTGAGCAGGAGGAGTACTCAAAAGCCGTTCCCTGGTTTGAAAAAACATATTCTAAATTGTCTACTGCAGACAATGAAATGAAAATGGAGGCTATGCTTAGAGCTGCAGATTGTGCCTTCATGGAAAAGCAGGTAGAAAAAGCAAAGTCATTGTATACTGCCGTACAAAATTCAGGTGAGTTTGGGGCTGATTATGCTGTTTTTCAATTAGCAGTTATTGAAGGGATCAAGTCTCCCTTAAATAAAATAAAAATTCTATTGGGAGCAGAGAAAAAATATTCCAATTCGACCTTGATTCCATTGATAGCTGCTGAACTGGCGGACACTTATTTGTCAGAAGAGGAATATGAATTGGCCATTCCATATTTAAAAAGAATTCCTACTCTTGTTGATGAAGATGATGAAATGGTTCCCGAGTCTATTTTGAAGCTAGGAATTGCCTATTTCAATTTGGATAAAGTAGATGAATCCATTGGGCAGTTCAAGCAATTATTAAAGGATTATCCTACCTCTACCCAAGCAAAAGAAGCCATAGATAATGCAAAAAGTTTGTATGTAGAGTCCGGACAAATTGATGGATATGAAAAGTTTCTGCAATCTGTTGGCCTTTCTCTTGGGGGATTGCAAAAGGACTCCCTGAGTTTTGAGTTTGCCCAAAAGGTTATTGCTGATGCTAATTCAAAGCAGTCCATAGCGGCTCTTGAATCTTATATCTCCTCTTTCCCGGAAGGTTTGCATATTTTGGAGGCACTTAATTACAAGGCAGAATTCCTGGCTAAAGAACAAAAATGGCATGAAACTGCTGAAACGTATCAAAAGCTAGCTGCAAAAGGAGCCAGCAAATATCAGGAGAAAGCATTGCGTCAAGCAGGGAAGATTAATTTTTTTGAATTGAAGAATTATGAATCCGCTTTGAAGATATTCCAGGAATTATCTACCATGACTTCTAAGCCGGAGGTTTTGTTGGAGTCACTCAGGGGAGAGATTAGGTGTCATTTTTATTTGCATTCATGGGACAATGGTAAGTCAGTCGCTTTGCGAATCCTGGAAACTGAAGGTGTATCAATGGATGACAGGGCATTTGCCAATATGGTACTGGGATATGCAGCCTTACAAATGAATGAATACAGTGTCGCAGTTCGTTGTTTCAACGAATCTCTTGTGCTGAACAAGGCTGCACTTGCAGCTGAGGCCAGGTATCAGATAGCTTTGGCTTATTTTAAAAACAATGATTTCTCATCTGCTGAAAAATTTGCACTCATATCAATAGAGCAATCTGGTTCATATGAGTATTGGATAACCCGGTCTTATTTGTTGCTTGGTGAAATATCAATTTTACAAAAGGATTATTTCAATGCAAAAGCAACTTTCAAGAGTATTGTTGATAATTGTTCCATCCCATCCTTAAAGGAAGAAGCTTCTTCAAGATTGACATTTGTTGAACAAAAGGAAAAAGGAGAGGGTTTAAATTAATCTTATCGATGAAAGAAGTCCTATTTGTTAGATTGAAGTTGACCTGCACCTGTGCTTTCTTGTGCATGGTTTTAACCCTAAAGCCTTATTTGCTTGATGCTCAAGCCATTAAGCAAAACAAAGAACAAATCAATATCACTTCAAGTTTTAAACCCAGTATTGTCAAAACAGGTAAAATTGAGTTTGAAGCAAAGGTTCCTGAGAGAGATACATCTCGTTTTTTGTTCAAATACCCTTTTGAAAGCTTTGTATTTTCATCAACCGTCAGTCCTTTTTCCATCAAACCTCTTTCTTTTACCCATGGTGAAAGTCAGGAATCGTCTGGAGCTCATATCAAGTTAGGCTATGGAAGTTTGACTTCTCCCTTCTCTTCTCTTTCTTGGACAAGCAGAAAAGACAAATTGTTTTATTCAGCAAACTTCGATCACTTTTCAGCAATGGGCGACTTACCAGACCAAAAGGTTTCCCGTACTGCTCTTTCGGCTAACCTTAAAAACAGGTTAAATGAAAATCAGACTTTTTTGTTTGATCTGGGATTCGAACAACAGGCCTTTCGCTTGTATGGATTCGATCATGGGTTGTTTAATTTTAGTCCCAATGATTTAAAGCAAAATTTTAACATCATTCATTTGGGAACAACTTACCAGCAAGTTTCCGGTAATGAAGGACAAACAACGATTTCCCCTCATATGGAAGTTGATTACCTTTTCGCCAACAGAAAAACCAATGAGTTTTCTTTGTTTTTTAGCATGCCTGCATCTTTAAGCCTTTCTAGCAATTTGTACCTTAAAACGCAATTGGATATCTCTTCTTCTTTTCTAACTGACACCATAAAAGGAAATAGAAACAACGTTTTATTGGCTTTTCCAGTAAATGTGGAAGGAAAACTAGGAAAATTGCAATGGATGGGGGGCTTTACCACGACAATGGGAGGCAAAAATTTTTCATTGCTGCCAAACATGAATATACGCTACGATTTGAATACCAAAGGAGTAAGGTTGAATGCCGGAATTCACAATGAATTGAGGCTCAATTCACTGAAAAGGCTCTATGGTATCAATCCTTTTTTGCTATCACCTGACTCAATATCTGTCAACAGAAAATCTGATTATTTCATTGGCATGGATTGGTTGAATCCCAGAGGATTGCAGCTTAATTTTAAAATGGGATTGACCCATTTCTATAATGTTCCCCTTTTTGTAAATACCGGATTTTCAGAAAAACAATTTAAAGTTCTTCAAGAATCATTCCTTTCGTCTTTTCAACTTGCTGGGGGAATTGAATATGTATTGGATGAGCGCCTAAAATTCGGCTCAGAAATTCAATATTACCATTTTTTACGCCAGGATGGTTATGATAACCCCTATGGATTGCTTCCCTTGGAATTCAAGGCAAATGTTTCCTGGAGGCCACTAGATCCTATGACAATTGGTTTTAATGCGTATGTGTGGAGGGGTGGAATGGCCTTGCCTGTTGTCAGTGGCAATATCGGAGGCGGATTTCCTCCCTTCAGACTTAAAGATGGTGCTGATCTTGGGGCGCATGTGGAATATAAGTTGAATAAAAAGTGGGCACTGTGGTTTGATTTGAATAATATTGCCAATATCCGCTACCAGCGTTGGAACAAGTATGAATCTTTTGGCTTTAGTTTCATGGGTGGTATTAAGTACATTTTCAATCAATCCAAGTGAGCCATATGGCGATAGAAAATTTGTCATTACTCCTTTCAAAGTATTTTGGTTTAAGCGGAAGAGTGGTTATCCCAGGAATCGGTCTGTTGAATCGCATGCATGATTCTGCAACCCATCAGTTTGTTGACAAGAAATATTTCCCCCCAGCCTATAAGATTATTTTTGAAGATAAAACTTCGCTTGTCCCAAAATCACAATTGACGTATTTATCTAGGTTGACTGGAAATACTTTGCATGAAATTCAAAGTCATTTAGAAGATTTGGGAAGATCCATTTATGCTGCATTGGAAAAGGATCGAAAAATTGAATGGATGGGCATGGGAGTATTCCATATGGATGTGGATGGGATCGTGTCTTTTCAGCCAAGGAACTCTTCCAGCGAATATTTAAGAGAAATCTCTTATACTCATGTTATCAGAAAAAATGCGGAACATGCCATTATAGTAGGTATTTCTGAAAAAACCAACCATGAGATGGAAGATTACTTTGAAGATTTGAAGAATCAACCTTCTTGGCAACCCTGGCAGAAATTGGCACTTGTCATGATATTGATTTCTTTGGCAATTGTTTTGATTCGTTATACAATGGGTAATTTTGACCCATTAGGGCCAACCTACGAGAATTTAGATCCTAAATTTCCTGCAGCTACTTATTTGACCCTTTGAATTGACCATGGAAAACCCAAAATGTCCTGTTTGTTCCTCCTTTGCATCCGTTCATTTTTTGACTGTTAAAGACCACACGGTTTCCGGAGCGTTTTTTGAATTGGTCAAGTGTTCAGACTGTTCATTTGTTTTTACTGCCAATCCACCTTCCAAAGGTGATATAGGTCATTATTACCAGTCATCCTCCTATATTTCACACACCGACAGCAAAAAAGGAATATTTGATAAGGTCTACCAACTTATCAGGGCCATTACCCTTCAAGGGAAAAGGAAGTTGGTGGAGAGTATAGTACCAGGAAAAAAAGGCAGGATCTTGGATTATGGATGTGGAACAGGTGCTTTTTTGAAAGAAATGGTAAACAATGGATGGAATATTGCAGGCATAGAACCGGATTTTGGGGCCAGGGAGAAGGCTGCTTTTTTAACGGGTATTGAAATTCAAGACACTAACTCCCTGGAATCTTTTCAGCCAGCATCCATCGATGCAATAACACTTTGGCATGTACTCGAGCATGTGCATGATCTTGAACATGTCCTTGTGAAATTTCATGAAATTTTAGAAAGCAATGGAGTTTTATTGATCGCTGTTCCCAATAGAACATCATACGATGCAATACATTATTCTGAATATTGGGCGGCCTATGATGTTCCAAGACATTTGTATCATTTTACTCCCGATACAATTGATAACTTGTTGCATAAACATGGATTTACCAAATCAATCATCAAGCCCATGTGGTTTGACTCCTTTTATGTTAGTCTATTAAGTGAAAAATACAAAAAAGGGAAGATGAATGTTTTGGCTGCTTTTGCTGTTGGTTTGATCTCAAATGTGAAGGCATTTTTGAAGCCTGGAACCTGTAGTTCACAAATTTACATTTACCGAAAAAAATGATGGGTTCATGAAGGGATGTATTTTGATAGCCGATAGTGGTGCAACCAAAACAGAATGGAAGTTGATTGGGGCTAAGGCAATGCCTTCGATTTTTACCAAAGGGATCAGTCCCTATCATATGAATCAGATAGAAATCACTGACCTCCTGCGCAATGAATTACCCGGCAATATTTTTAAAAAAGATATCAAACAGGTATTTTATTATGGAACTGGATGTTTGACCCATGAGAAAGCATCGGTAGTTAAAAAATCTCTTGTAGCACTCTTTCCCAAAGCCACGATCCAAGTAACCCATGATCTAATGGGAGCTGCAATTGCAGTTTCGGGAAAGAACAAAGGGATTGCATGCATTTTGGGAACGGGATCTAACTCTTGCTTTTACAATGGTAAAAAGATTGTTTCCAACTCTCCTGGATTGGGATATGTTCTCGGGGATGAGGGAAGTGGGGCTTACTTGGGTAGAAAACTGATACAGCATGTTTTGTATGGCATGCTGGATAATGAGTTGTCAAATGCTTTCAACAAGGCTTTTGACACCAGCAAAGACGAAATCCTGCACAAAGTATACAGGGAGCCTTATGCCAATCGTTATTTGGCAGGATTTACGACCTTTTTGTCTGCCAACAGGGGCCATTTTATGATTGAAAATATCATTGAAGATGGGCTTAGAGACTTTTTTGAAATTCACATCAATTCATACCCACAACGGTTTGATCATCCCATCCATTTTGTAGGCAGTATTGCATTTTATTTCAAAGATAAAATTGAGGAACTTTGTGATGATTTTGGATTGACCTTGGGGAGTGTTTTGAAACAGCCCATGAGTGGTCTAGTTGCCTTTCACAAGAAGAGTATTGGAACAATTAAATAATCATGATCATTCGAACCACAGAGCAGGATTCTCAATACAGGCATTTGGAAACGATGTCCATTGACCAAATCCTGCATTCCATCAATCATGAAGACAGAAAAGTACCGGAGGCTGTATCGATGGCAATACCGCAAATTGCTGCCCTTGCTGAAGCCATTGCAGATAAAATGCTTTCGGGGGGGCGTCTTTTTTATATTGGAGCAGGTACAAGTGGAAGGCTAGGGGTAGTAGATGCATCAGAATGTCCTCCCACTTATGGAGTGCCCCATGGATTGGTAATTGGAATCATCGCGGGGGGAGACAATGCCATGTTCAAAGCAGTTGAATTTGCAGAAGATGATCCTGAACAGGCCTGGAAGGATCTTTGCGATCACCAGGTTAGCGACAAAGACATTGTGGTGGGAATTGCAGCAAGCGGGACGACCCCCTATGTGATAGGTGGGCTGCAACAATGCAGGAACCATAGGATTCTTACAGGATCTATAGCCTGTAATGCAAATTCACCCGTTTCGGCGATGGCCGATTTTGCAATAGAGGTGGTGGTAGGGCCGGAATTCGTAACGGGAAGCACCAGGATGAAGAGCGGAACTGCACAAAAATTGGTGCTTAACATGCTTTCGACTACAGCCATGATTCAGTTGGGCAGGGTAGAAGATAATAAAATGGTCAACATGCAACTCACCAATGAAAAGTTGATCGACAGGGGAGTGAAGATGTTGATGTCCAAAACTGGGATTACAAATTATGACCAGGCTAAAAATGCCTTGTTAGAGCACGGGACAGTAAAAAAGGCCATGCTAGCCTTTAAACAGTAGTGTCATGCACGAAATTGAGCCCTATTTCAACTGGAGGCATCTGTATATTGCCGAAGAGGATCCCCGTTCTCCCTTTTATGGTAGAGAATATTCAGAGTTTCAGTTTACCCAGACTGTTTACAATTATTTTATTCATCCCCAGTGGGATGATTTTGGTTCTCAAACGCTTTATCTGAAGATATTGTTTGCAGATTATGAATTGGGGTGTTGCGTGATTGAATTGATTGGTGAATGGAATGATGCCATTGAAAATGATATCATGACTTTGAAAAGAGAAATAATTGATCATCTAATCGCAAAAGGCATCTATAAATTTATACTGATAGGAGAAAATGTTCTCAATTTTCATAGCAGTGATGATTGTTATTATGAAGAATGGTATGAAGACCTGGAAGAAAAAGGGGGATGGATTTCAATGCTGGGTCTTCCAGAACAATCCCGTTATGATTTCACGAGAGCCGGGATCAACCGGTATGTTCACTTGTTAGACCTGCCTGATTGGCGTCCATTTTCCCCTTCCAATCTCTTCCAAAAGGTAGATACCATGATCATGAAATACCTCGGAAACTGACAGTGCAAACGTTTTCGTAAACATCTTATCGATTTATTCTGTCCAAGACTTAAACATTTCCCTTTATTAGTGTATTCTGACGTAAATTTGTCCGATTTTATAATCGAGAAAAAAAGGCTATGAACTGGAGTAAACTATTTACCTCGTCCATTGGAAAAAAAATTGTGATGGCCCTGACAGGCATCTTTCTGATCGTTTTCCTGGTTGTTCATTGTTATGTGAATGCCAACGTTTTTTTTAGCAACGCAGAGGAAAATTTCAACAGGGCTGCCCATTTTATGGGCACGAACATTTTGATCCGTATTACAGAAATTGGATTGTTTGCAGGCTTCATTCTGCACATTGTTCAGGGATACAAATTGTGGCTACAGAACAAAGCAGCTCGAAAAAGTCGCTATGCTGTTACTGCCGGTAACAAGAATTCCAAGTGGTATTCCAGGTCCATGGCACTTTTGGGTACCTTGATTCTGTTGTTTCTCATTGTTCACCTGGTCCATTTTTGGGTTCCTTCCAGGTTTGGCGGTCTTACTGAGGTTGAATACGATGGGGTTGTCTACCATAATTTATATGGACAAATGTTGGATGTATTTGCGCAGCCAATTGTCGTCTTGATTTATCTTTTGGGATGTTTTTCACTTTCCTGGCATCTTTTGCACGGTGTGCAGAGTGCGGCCCAGACATTGGGCTGGACCAGTAAGAATTTCTTCCCCACCATCCGGGCTTTTGGGATTGTTTTCGCTATCGTTGTTCCTTTGATCTTCGCTCTTATGCCATTGTTTATGCACTTTGGCTGGCAGATCAAAACCGGTGATCTAACCCTTCTGTTTTAAATTCTCCTAAATCATCATATATGCTTGATGCTAAAATACCTGCAGGCCCTCTTGATCAAAAATGGACCAAATACAAAGGTTCTGTAAAACTGGTCAACCCTGCGAACAAACGAAAACTGGAAATCATCGTTGTAGGTACCGGTCTGGCTGGTTCATCAGCTGCAGCCAGTTTGGGTGAAATGGGCTACAAAGTGAAGGCTTTCTGCTTTCAGGATTCTCCTCGTCGTGCACACTCCATAGCAGCTCAGGGAGGTATCAATGCTGCCAAGAATTACCAAAACGATGGAGATTCTGTATACAGGTTGTTTTATGATACCATCAAAGGTGGGGACTATCGCGCAAGAGAAGGAAATGTTCATCGCCTGGCGGAAGTCAGTACCAATATCATTGACCAATGTGTGGCCCAAGGTGTTCCATTTGCCAGAGAATATGGCGGATTGTTGAGCAACCGATCTTTTGGTGGTACACAAGTTCAAAGAACCTTTTATGCTGCCGGTCAGACAGGACAACAGTTGCTGATTGGTGCCTACCAGGCCCTGGAACGCCAGGTTGCATTGGGTACCGTTGAAATGTTTGCCCGCCATGAAATGGTTGAGCTGGTCATCATTGATGGCAAGGCTCGCGGGATCATTGCCCGTAATCTGGTTACCGGTGAACTCGAAAGACATTTTGGACATGCTGTTTTGCTGTGCACCGGTGGTTATGGCAATGTTTTCTATTTGTCCACCAATGCAATGGGATCCAATGTGACTGCAGCATGGAAAGCCCATAAGAAAGGTGCCTTTTTTGCTAACCCGTGTTTCACACAGATACATCCAACCTGTATTCCTGTTTCAGGTGATCATCAGTCTAAATTGACACTCATGTCAGAATCACTGAGAAACGATGGTAGAATTTGGGTGCCACTCAAACAGGGAGATAACAGGCCGCCAAACGAAAAACCCGAAAACGAAAGGGATTATTACCTGGAAAGAAGATACCCCGCTTTTGGTAACCTTGTTCCTAGAGACGTTGCATCCAGGGCCGCCAAAGAGCGTTGTGATGCCGGATTTGGAGTAGGTTCTTCCAAGCAAGCTGTTTATCTGGACTATGCTGCAGCGATCCAACGCTATGGAAAGGCGGAAGTCAGCAAAAGGAATCTGGGCAATGTTTCACCTGAAGTGATAACCAACTTGGGCAAAGAAGTGGTAAAAGAAAAATACGGCAACTTGTTTGCCATGTACGAGAAAATCACTGGCGAGAATCCATACGAAGTACCGATGAGGATTTATCCTGCTGTGCATTATACCATGGGTGGACTTTGGGTTGATTATGAACTCAAAACAACCATAGATGGATTGTATGCGCTGGGTGAAGCCAATTTCAGTGAACATGGAGCCAACAGGCTTGGGGCGTCTGCACTGATGCAAGGTCTGGCAGACGGATATTTCGTTATTCCTTATACGTTAGGCAACTATCTCGCAGATGACATCAGAACGACTTCCATCCCAACCGACCATCCTGCTTTCGTTGAAGCAGAACAAAAAGCGGCAGACCGCATCAACAAGCTGATGTCCATCAAGGGAAACCAAACCGTTGAAAGCTTTCACAAGCGACTGGGTAAGATCATTTGGGACAAATGTGGAATGGCCAGAAATGCCGAGGGACTGAAACAAGCCATTGAAGAGGTAAGGGCATTGAAAGCTGAGTTCTGGTCGGATGTGCGGATCCCTGGAGAGATCAATGCAATGAATCCAGAACTGGACAAAGCCGGTAGGGTAGCGGATTTCATTGAACTCGGAGAGTTGATGTGCATTGACGCCCTGGAAAGGAATGAAAGCTGTGGGGGGCATTTCCGGGAAGAATACCAGACACCCGATGGAGAGGCCTTGCGGGATGATGACAACTACATGTATGTTGCAGCCTGGGAACACCAGGAGAGCAACTGGAATCTTCACAAGGAAATACTCAATTACGAAGTTGTAAAGCCCAGTCAACGCAGTTACAAATAACTACTTTAAACCGATAATCTGATCATATGCAGCATTATTCAATGAACCTGAAACTCAAGGTTTGGCGTCAAAAGAACAGCAACGACCAAGGTCATTTTGAAAACTATGATGTCAATAACATTTCCTCTGAAATGTCTTTCCTTGAAATGATTGATGTCCTTAACGAGCGCTTGATTGCTGAAGGAAGTGATTCAATCGCATTCGATCATGACTGCCGCGAGGGTATTTGCGGGATGTGCTCCATGGTTATCAACGGTCAGCCCCATGGTCCCTGGAAAGGAACCACTACCTGCCAGTTGCACATGCGTGCCTTCAAGGATGGAGATGAGATTACCATTGAACCCTTTAGGGCCAATGCCTTTCCTGTAATCAAAGACCTGATGGTAAACAGAAGTGCTTTTGATCGGATCATCCAATCCGGGGGGTATATATCCGTTAACACCGGCAATGCAGTCGATGGCAATTCCATTCCCATCGAAAAAGATAAGGCAGATGATTCTTTTGCCGCTGCTGCCTGTATTGGATGCGGTGCCTGTGTGGCAGCCTGTAAAAATGCATCAGCCATGCTTTTTGTTTCTGCAAAAGTTTCTCATCTGGCTCTTTTGCCACAAGGTGAGCCGGAAAGGAAACAGCGTGTGGTTAGCATGATTGCTCAAATGGACAAGGAAGGGTTCGGCAGCTGCACCAATACCTATGCCTGTGAGGCCGAGTGTCCAAAAGAGATTTCAGTGCTGAACATTGCCCGGTTGAACAAAGAATATTTGCATTCAACCCTTTCAGGGGATTGAGCCTGATAAATTTCAAGTCAAGCGCCTCTAAAAGGGGCGCTTTTTTTTGCACTCATCTGATCAAAATATTATCTTTAAGAAAACAAAAACGATTGATATGTCAAATGCTGATTCCAGAAGAAAATTCATCAAGCAGTTGGGCTCAACTGCTGCATTGTTTACCGGTGGCACCATGGGTGTTATGGCAATGGATGAGGAAAAGATACACCACCTGAAGCCTGAAAAAAGATACATGTCAAATGACAAGATCAGAGTGGCGGGCATTGGAATGGGGATCATGGGTTTTGGGGATATGCGGGCTGCTCTAAAGGTTCCTGGAGTTGAAATAGCCGGCGTTTGCGATCTATATACAGGTCACCTTGACAGGGCCAAAGAATTATGGGGGCAAGATCTCTATACAACAAGGGATTTTAGAGAATTGCTCCTAAGAAAAGACATTGATGCCGTGATCATTGCTACTCCTGACCATTGGCATGATCATATTTCCATCGCTGCCATGAAAGCTGGAAAACATGTTTATTGTGAAAAGCCGATGGTTCAGCACCTGGATGAAGGACATGCCGTCATCAAGACCCAAAAGGAAACAGGGAAAGTAATGATCGTTGGTTCTCAAGGCGTAAGCAGTATAACCCTGGCTGAAGCGAAAAGAAGGATAAAAGCAGGTGATATTGGTGAAATAAATTTAGTAGAAGCAGTCAATGACCGCTTCAGTTCCAATGGTGCCTGGCAATATGCGATTCCACTGGATGCATCTCCTGAAACGGTTGACTGGGATGCGTTCCTTGGGGATGCCCCTAAAAGACCTTTTGATCCCACCCGGTTCTTCCGTTGGAGGAATTACAAGGATTATGGCACTGGGGTAGCAGGTGATTTGTTCATACACCTGATCTCTGCAGTGCATCATGCAATCGACTCGAATGGCCCAACCCGCGTTTTCTCTAGTGGTCAATTGAGTTATTGGAAAGACGGAAGGGATGTTCCTGACGTATTGGCTGCCATCATGGATTACCCGAAAACAGATAATCACGGTGCTTTTCAAATGCAATTGAGAGTAAATTTTGCTGATGGTTCAGGCGGAAGCAACAGAACCCGTATTGTTGGGTCAGAAGGGGTTATTGAATGGGGAGGGAATAAATTCACGCTGAAAAAACAAAAGCTTCCCAAGGCAGCCGAATTGGGAGGATACGACAGCTATTTGCATTTTTCTGAAAAACAAAGGGCTGAATATGTTAAATGGTACAATACTACCCATTCAGCTGATGACAGGAAAGCTTTTGCACCAGAGGAAATAAAGTATGCAGCGCCTGTTGGGTACGATGAACGAGTGGATCATTTTGCCAATTTCTTCCAGGCTATCCGCACCAATGGAACGGTTGTGGAAGATCCTACATTTGGATTGAGGGCAGCAGGCCCGGCTTTGGCCAGTAACCTTAGCTATGAAAAAGGAAAGATCGTCAATTGGGATCCTGTTAACATGAAATTGATCAAATAAAACATGTGATATTCAAAAGATTTCTCGTCTTGACGGTATTGGTCGTTGGTTTGACGGTAGCTAATGGCCAAGATATTTCTAACGTCCGGACAAATCTTTTTAGCATCAATGGGGAAACGATATTGATTGACAGTGCAGGAGTGTTTCCCAATTCTGTAAAAATCAGCGGATTTTCATCCGCTGATTTTTTTATGGATTATCCAAGAGGTGTGTTGAAGTGGAAATCCATCCCCAATGTGAAAGAGGTATGGATAACCTATCGTGTAATGCCTTTTTCTTTGCTCCAAACAAACAGACGATTATCGTTTGATTCAGTGTTCTATCGTATTGGGATTACTCCTGATAAATTTTCAAGCAAGTATACAGGTCAAAAGCCAGTTGATTTTGGTAAACTAAATTCAAACGGAAGCATCGGTAGATCACTTTCATTTGGCAACCGACAAGATGCCATATTGAATTCAAGTCTCAATCTTCAGTTGAATGGATACATGGGCGACAGTATACTCATCAATGCTGCCATTTCCGATAACAATATTCCCATTCAACCGGATGGGAATACCCAGCGTCTGAACGAATTCGATCAGGTGTATGTTCAGTTTTCAAAGGATAAATGGAGGTTGTTGGTAGGAGATCAGGACATCCGTCAAAATGAGCTTTACTACCTGAATTTTTACAAAAGATTACAGGGTATCTCCTTTGCTTCTGAAACACCTATTGGGAAAACGTCTAAAAACGAGTTATTGGCGAGCGGCGCTGTTGCAAAGGGGAAATTTACCAGGAATATATTTCAGGGGATTGAAGGTAACCAAGGCCCTTACCGCCTAAAGGGAGCCAACCAAGAACTTTTTTTCATCGTTCTTGCAGGAACAGAGCGTGTTTTTATAGATGGAGAGTTGTTGCAGCGTGGAGAAGATCAAGACTATGTGATCAATTATAATACGGCAGAAGTGACTTTTATGCCCAAAAATATGATCACAAAAGACAAGAGAATACAGATTGAGTTTGAGTATGCCGACAGAAATTTTCTTAATTCTCAATTTTATTTTAAGGACAAAATAACAATGGGTAAAAAGCTTGTTGTCAATGCTGGCTTTTTTGGTAATACGGATGCAAGGAATTTACCCATCAATCAGTCGCTTGATCCAAAACAAAAACAGTTCCTTTCCGCCATTGGAAACAATACTTTTAATGCTTTTTATCCATCTGCTATCCCTGATAGTTTTTCACAGGGAAGGCTTTTATACAGAAAAGTAGATACACTGTATAGCGCTGGGAAACGGGATACCGTTTTTGTATATGAACCCCGGAATTCAGGAGGTTTGTTTTCACTTTCATTCTCAGAGATGGGGGAGGGAATGGGTGATTACATTGTGGATACTGATTTAGCGTCAAACGGAAAGATATATAAATGGGTGGCCCCCGACCCAATTACAGGAAAGAAAAAGGGTAAATACGAACCCGTAATCCTATTGGTTGCACCCAAGCAACAATCTATTTTTACTTTGTCAGTATTGTGGAATGCCTCAGAGAACAGTGATCTTCAAGCTGATTTTGCTTTGAGTGCTTTTGATCCCAATCGCTTCTCCTCAGCAATTGATCAAAATGGCAATGCAGCAAAGATTGTTTTCAGGAACAATAAAATGCTGAACAAAGAAAAAAAGTTGGCGCTGAAAACAGCATTGAATGCGGAATACAATAGCATTGGTTTTAAGCCGATTGAACGCCTTAGAACAGTTGAATTCACAAGAGATTGGGGTTTGGATCTGGTAGTTCAACCTGCTGAAGAAAGATACCTGATCGCTGATTTTAAAGTTGTAGATAGTTCCGGCGGATCCATTGATTACTTGATCGGTAATTATGCGAGAAACAATGATTTTAATGCTTTTAGGCATCAGTTTTCTCAAATACTCAACAAGAATGGCTGGCGAATGGACAACCAAATTTCATTGACAAGTTTTGAGGATGTACTCCAAAAAGGCCGCTTTTTCA
>Ga0315899_10001902_pt1 | contig 23578 bp, 18 predicted proteins | sample LakEriMetagenome_2_FD_203518 | JGI IMG/M metagenome (GOLD analysis project Ga0315899, IMG submission 203518) | Freshwater fungal communities from buoy surface, Lake Erie, Ohio, United States - Buoy 4 MA112 | ecosystem: Environmental > Aquatic > Freshwater > Lake | place: USA: Lake Erie, Ohio... | reverse complement strand
CGACTGAATGAAGGTTCTATAAAAACGGACTTGACCACCACCACCGCCGCCGCCTGCGCCACCAGCGACTAACGCGCCTGCATTTCCGCCACCGCCAACTACCAAGACTTCGCAGGGTATGTTTGATGCACCACTGCCACCAAAGAACTGAGTAAGAGTTGACATCAGATTACCCTCCAGCCACGAGTGGCATCAACGTAGTAAAGAGTGACAGAGACATCTGCCTTATCAATAGTCATATCTTCAGCAAGGGACATAATGTTTGAACCGTTTCGAGCAATAATGGTATCGGTAATGTCACCATCAATAGTGATGGATACTTCGTTACCAGCAGTTGGTGAGGCCGGTAATGTGATAGTCAGCGTAGCTGCGGTAACAGTACAACGCTCTCGATTGACAAGTGTTTTACTGACAGCTGTTGACGTAATGGTGTACTGCGTTTCGTAAGTACTAGCAGCAGTAGTTACATCTAGCTTGGAACTATCAAGACCAAGAATGTCAGACTGAGCTGTAGCTAGATCAGACTGAAGGGTGGTGATATCGGATTGAGCAGTACCTACATCAGACTGCAACGTTGAAATATCGCCTTGGGCTGTACCAAGATCAGTCTGGAGCGTACCGATATCAGCTTGTGCAGTGCCTAGGTCAGTCTGGAGCGTACCTACATCAGTCTGTAGCGTACCTACATCCGTCTGAAGGGTCCCAACATCTGTCTGGAGGCTGCTTACATCACCCTGAAGGGTAACGATGGAGTCACCATACCGATTCTCAGGATCATTAGGGAAATACTGGATCCAAGTCCAGGTAGCACCAGCAGTGTTGTAAACAATACGCACACTGAGACCTGAGTCCCCTACATATCCAACTGGTACACCACTAAGTGGGGTAAAGGATTCAATACCAGTGGAATCAACAACCTCAACTGCATCGTTGTTGGCAGGAGAAGCCGGGATTGCAGCTACGTTTGCAACCGTGTCATAAAGGATGGCAGAAGCCACTGCAGCAGCCGCAGCATTTGCCGTATTCAATGCAGTGGTAGCAGTGGTGAGCGCACTACCTGCTGTCGTAGTCGCTGCATCAGCAGTAGCTACCGCAGCGCTAGCATTAGTGTCAGCGGTATTGGCCGTACTAACTGCACTGTTAGCTGTAGATACAGCGCTATTGGCAGTGCTGATAGCCGTAGCAGCATCAGCGGCTGCATCGTTAGCTGTACTGATGGCAGTAGCAGCATCAGCTGCAGCATCATTGGCCGTTGAGAGAGCCGTAGCAGCATCTGCAGCAGCACTGTTAGCTGTCACAACAGCTGCAGAAGCATTCGATGATGCAGTGTTCGCTGTAGAGACAGCAGCGCTTGCATTACTACTCGCTGTATTGGCCGTACTTACAGCAGCGCTTGCATTGGAGGATGCAGTGTTGGCTGTAGCAGTAGCGGCATTAGCAGTCGCAACTGCAGAGTTAGCCGTAGCTGTAGCAGCATTAGCGGTAGAAACAGCTCCATCAGCTGTAACAGTAGCCTCAACCGAATAGTTAATGGCCTCTTGTGTTACATACAGGTTCTGCGTGAAGTTATCGTTCAAATCAGAAGAACGAAGAGCCGAACCAGGATAGAAGGTTGCAGCCAATTCACTATCATCAGTATCCCTGTAGATCCGAATAGCAACACCATTCGCGGGTGCAGTGTTGAATTGGATTGTCGTAGCGTTGGCTAAGGTGTATGCAGTTGTAGCTAGACCGTCAAGAGAGACCTTGATGTCGGTCGTTTCAAGATATGGAAAGGTAAAAGAAAAGAGAACGGATGAACCGTTCCCTGTATAAGTATTCTGTGTAACAGCCATTGTACTACCTGTACATTTGAGTTGTTAGAACTTCAATCTGTTGCTTACGGCGATCAGCAGCCCTAGCAGCGTCATCAACCCGACCTTGCTTCATATAGTTCTTGGTACGAATGGCCTCTTGAATTCCATTCCAGATAGCAGGGTTGTCGGTTTGAAGACGTTGCTCAGCAATCTTTTGTGCGTCAGTTAGGATCTGATTCAGAACGGTATAGGCTTCAAGTTGAGCAACCTCAATCTCTTCAGAACTACGACCTTGAACCCGCATCGCACGGACACGATCTAGCTGATCATTGTATTTTTTGTTCTGACTTAGCTTCTCATACTGCTTCCAGATCTGCTGCTCACCAATGTATCGGTAGAGCACTTCTCGTTCGGCAGGGGTGTACTCATGGTTGCCAGTAGAATCCATGCGAATCATTTGCATACCATCCCAGCCAGTATTGATGAGCCACTGACGCCAAGGTTCAGTGCCCTCGCCAACCTTGACAGGATTCACCGCATTAACGATACGCAGGAATGGATTTTCGATATCATTCAGTGGTTGTCCAGTGAAAATATCAATACGCTCGGGGAGTGAACTAGAAAGACCAGGAAGGCGATTCTTCACATAGCCGATCATGTCATTGTAGATATCCTTTTGAGAGCTAGTGATAGCATTAGAAGCCACACCAAGAGCTCCAGACCATGGAATATACGAACGGACTTCATTAGCTAAAAGACGCTGAATAGCAGTCTCATCCTGATTAAGGATCGCAACAAGTGGCTCAAGTCCGGCCATAAAAGTCTTATTAACAAACGTAGCCGCAAACGTCCAACCAAGCTTAGTGGTGTAGTCCTCCATCATTGGAGAGCCGATATCTGTAGCGTAGTAGGCCAGATCGCCAATAAGAGTGAGAACTGTATCGAGAGGCTCAAGGCCTGCATAGCTTACCCACTTGCCACCAATGTTAATTGTCTTCTGCTCCCAACCAAAGTTATCACGGAGCTTCTTGCGCTCACTGGGGTTGACAGGACCATTACCCCGAATGTTACCACCAATAGCATAGTTAAATAGGCCACCAGCAAGTAGTGAACCAAAGGCAACACGACCACGGTATTCAGCTTCGAGACCCTTGAAGACTGCCATCGCATTAGGAGTGGCATCATAAATAATACCGTGCTCCTCCAATGCCTCCTTAATCAGATCAAGGTCATTACCTGCCCACAGAACTTTAGAGTAGCGACTAGAGCCAGGTAGCATGGCAAGAGGCGTATAGGAAGCAGCAAGTTTTGCGGCATTAACGCCTGTCTTGGGAAACATGAACAAGGTCTTTAGCGGTGGGATCTGGCTAGTGATCATGCTGAGCTTACTAGCCATCTCGTCATCAAGATTCAGTGCAATCTCACCTGATGCGTATTTAACAAAGGAATCTTTGACATTACCAGCACTGTCAAACATCTCACCATAAGCAAGTTTTTCTGCCTTGGCAAGTTGTTCTTGAAGTTGCTCACCCTTATAACCCATACCAATGACTTCTTCATAGGCCTGGAAGCGAGCGTGTTGGATAGCGATAGTGGTCTGGGCATAAGCATCATTACCAATCATCATGTTGGTACCGTACTTAAGCCACCGCCAGTTACCCAAGTCGTACATGAAACGGGCAGCACGGTATTGCATTAACTTGCCCCAATCACCATTCTTCTCCCAGACCTTCTCCATACCTTCTAGGGTATCCCAGATAGTAGGGTTGTAATCGAGTACCAAGTCTTCACGAGCAAGGTCCTTGAAATCCATAACAGCATCATCTCCCCACTTGCCGTTATTCCACAAGCCCTTGTAAGACTGCCAGGCATCAGCTAATGCACGCTGATTGGTACCATTCATTGCAGACCATACGTGGATAGACCTCCGGAAGTCTTGAGGTGTATTCTTGCCCATCAACATGCCAAGGCCAGTACCTAAGGCAGTATTAATGCCACGCAGGTTCAGCAGTAGTTGAGAACCAGTGATTGCTTTCAATGCAGAAAGACCAGAAAGCATATTGCCGTAACGGATAGCAAATGCTCCTTGAGCAAAAGCATTAAGTCCACCATCAACACCCTTAAGAAGACCCACAGGACTGACCTGTTGAGCGGTCCACTTAAGTAGCTTGTCGTAGGTATCTACATCTCCACCGCTAGCAGCAAAGGCATCAATCAAAACCTGTGCAGCATCAGGACGCTCTTTGGCAATAGTGGAAATCATGTTGCGGTAGTTTTGGGCCTGAGCGTGCTTTTCCTGCACCTTTACATCGAACTGGCGTGTAATCTCTTCAATGGCCACCTGCTTGTCTGGGGCTGACTTAAGAAGTTTCTGCCAACGATCTTGGTTCTTAAGTGCCCAACCAGCAATGTACTTGTTGAGACCGTACTCTTCCATAAGGAAGGCAAGACGGTCACCCATCATCTCAGTGATACGATCATAGTCTGCTGTTTCCGGCATTGCCTTGTAGGCAGCAGCAATGTCGGTAACCTCACGAGCAGTGGTATCCATAGCCCGTGCTGAAGTTTCGTTAACAACACGACCGAGATACTTGTCTGTCAGATCACGCATTGCAAAGGCAATAGCCTCAGCCTGAACATCATTGACATACTTGATAGCACGACCGTCTAAAAGGTGCTTAACGTCACGAGCATCTAGGAAAAGCTTCTTCGTGTCATCAACAGTACGTGCAAGGACAACATCGTTGTAGATTTTCCAAGCAGCATCGCTCATCTGAGCTTTGGTATACCTAAACCCGTCCACGACTGCATCGAAGTTACCAGCAGAGCGTGTCGCCTCGGCAAGATCAACAATGTGATTACGGGAGACAGTATTACCTTTAGACAGGTCGTAGTAAGCACGTTCAGACAGAAGCGGAGCAGGAGTACCTTTAGACGTTCCGTACTTAATAGCAGCTACGTCAGCAGCGTTCCTAGCAACGTGCCCTGGGGGGATGCTGAGAGCCGCTGTAGAGCCTTCCGGGAAGAGGTGAGGGGTGATGGCGGGGTCAACACCTGAGGCACCTCCTGGGTCATCCAGGAGGCGACCCTTGCCAACTTCATCAATCTGTAGATCACGACTGGTCTGCTGACGTGTGACATAGGAATCAAGAGGATCTTCTGTTAGACGCGATGCACCAGTGGATAGGTATTCAGCAGTAAGCTCATCAGCTTGCTTAGAGAGCTCCTTACTGGCTCTGGTTTGCTCAAGCAAGCCGTTGACCATCTGATCCACTTCTACTGGATCAACACCTTGCCTCTGAGCAATCTCGATAAGTGCAGCCGTTTCTTGTGCCGCTGTATCAGCCTCATCCACACGTGTGGAAATTTCAGACAATGCTGTGGCAGTAGCAGGATCCGCATTGACCATCGCCTCAGAAGCCTTATACGCCTTAGCGGTGTCATCCTTAGGTTCAAACCAACCCATGACAGCCTTACGAGCACCAAAAGCAAATCCAAGAAGGTCAGCAACAATGCTTGTTCCTGCTGCTTCATACTGGTTCTTCTGACGACGAACTTCTGGGGAATCATCGTCTTGGATAACAAGCTGCTCAGGGACAGGGATCCATGGTGCAGCCTTAGATACAATTGTGGATAGGTTGTCGTCAGTGCCTTGATCGCTAACACTGATAATCGCGGCTTCACCAGCAGCGTTGATACCAAGAGCGGCTAAACCCTTTTGAATACCACCACCGATCATTCCACCAGTAGCTTTACCTAACATGATGCTAGGAAGGATGGTGGAAGCAGCCTCACGCACCTGTCGAAACACAGGATTCTTGAACTTAGTCTGGGCGTCCCATGTATCATCAATCTGCTCTGCACCTTTGATACGGCCAATAGCATCCATACCAAAGTCAATCAGACCTGCACCAGCAGCACCAAGACCTTCAAATACACGAGTAGCGTAGTCTCCAAGGTCTTCAGCCAGAGTAGCGTTAGCATCACCACTACCGTAAATAAAACCAGATCCACGGTTTGCTGGCTGCTGAGTTGGCGTCTTTGGTTGTGGTTGGCCAAGCCCCATCTGCCCAAGAGCCTGATCCTTAGGGGACTTGACAGGTTGAACATTACCTGCAGCCCTATTCTCTTGAGGAGTGGGCTCCTTGAAAGTGGTAGGAGCAGCAGTCTTAGGATCATACGTAGGACCTAGACCAGCTTCAATAGCAGCATTTTCAGCTTCTAGGCGCTTCAGCTCCTCCTCATCAATATATGGGGTTTGTGTCATACTGATTTACCATGCAAGAAACTAAAACGTCTGCCATCGGGCAGTTGAATGACGACCTTATCGCCGTGTTGTGTAGTGGCCTTTGAGATCACACGTGCTCCATTTTTAACAAATATTTTGGTACCACTGTAAAGTCCGTAGTCGATTCCATGAGAACCACGGGCTACATGCTGTTGGAATGTATTAGTAATAGGAGTCCGGCTAAGGGGAACAGTACCCAACTCCCTATCCTGAACAATCACAAAATCATCAAGAGCATTGACAGGGAATTCACGAGCAAACTCGTTCTTAGGCGTGTTTGGGTTATCCTGCTGCTTAACATCCAAGTGTGCGCCAGTAGACGTAGGACCAATGTTGCCAGAAATATACGCCAGTGTAGGACGCATATTGTTGGTATTACGTGCAGGATTAGGGTTAGCATCAAACGGCTGATCAGGGTTAAACCCGTTATCCCTCATCACTCGAAGAATCTTTCCGGCATAGTCACGCTCTTGACCTGAGTAGGTCATAGCGATACCTTCAATGAACTGGCGTGGTGTCTTAGCAGCCTGTAAAGCAGGTGCATACTTAGGATCAGTCATTAGATACATAAAGTCCTTTGCAGACTCAAGAGGAGATGCATAGTTCTTCCAACCACCAGTCTTACGGTCCTTAATGTTGAAGGTATTGTTCTTGCCGGAATGGTACTTGCCGTATCCAGACTCAAGAGCCCACATAGCTGCCATAGCTCCGGGGAACTTAAAACCTGCAGCGCGACCCAAAGCAATCACATCCTGGAAACCAGAGGGGCCTACTCGTACGGTCGCAGGTGCATTACCGCTACCATTAATTGCAGTATTAAGACGATCCTGAGTCATCGGCTGATCAAGAATCCGACGAAGACGAGGGTCTTGAAGTACGTTATTAAGAGGTTCACGGAAGCCTGCAGGAACTTCAGTCGTATAGCCACCGGCCTTGAGCTGAGCGTTAAGGATCTCAATAGGAGACATATCAGAACCTCTAGCCATGTCTTTATAGAGACCTGGAATAGAGATAGGTTTACCAGCCTTAATGCGATTATTAATATCAGCAAGGACTCCAGGGCTAGTGAGGACTCTCTCGCTTACGACACCAGGATTAGTCCTGAATTCGCGAAGCGTCTTGGAGGTACTAATAATATCAACCTTATTCGGAGCACCAGCGTGGTTACCAGGCGTGAACTGCGCATAGAAGGCGCGTGGACCCTTAGCATCAGCAGAGGAAATGACCTGAAAACCATTACGCTTGGCGTTGATATCATTTAGAACTTCATTCTTAGCCTGCTCAGCAGCCTTAGCTGGTTCCATCGTCTTGGAGTATTGACGGAACTTCTGGTTAAACTGCTTAAGCGCATACTCAGTAGCAAGAGCCGAGCTGCCATGTGGCGTCTTCTGAGTGCTCTCGCCAATTAGGTTGAAGTTGATCTCTTTACTAAAGGCACTCTTCAGTGTTTCCTGAGAGATGCCAGCATCAGCACGAGAACGCTCTTGCTCTAATGCACGGTTACGCCAAGTCTCACGAACAGTAACAGGGACGCCAGCGGCATCTACATCTTCAGTAAACAGCGTGCCAGCATTATAAGAACGTTCAAACTCCTTGTTCCAGAAGTCCTCATTCTGTGCTTCATTACTCTTAGCTAGATAAGCCTGGAGGCGATCAGTAGGAATGCCTTGCGTCTTGGCTTCATCAATAATAGACTTCAGCTCGTCACGGCTACCAGACCAGTTCTCCTGTACAAACTTAAGTAGTTCCTTCTCCTGTGCAGATTGCTGACGACGCTCTTCAGCTTGATCAAGGTTAAACTCAGCCTGACTATCCTGACGACGCTTTGAAATGAGATCATCGTAGTCACGAGTGAACCTATCCTTCCAGCTAGTACCTTGATCAGTAATAGCTTCACTTAAGATGCGCTCAACATCTTGGTCTGAATATCGAGTCGTGTCCGCAAGTTCAGCGTAGATAAGCTCCTTAGCCTTAGCACGTCCAACTGGAGTTCGACCATCCTCTGCATAGCTGCGAGAGATGGCACGGAAGGCTTCAGAAAGAGATTCTCCATTCTTAGAACGGTTTAGGTTCTCTAGTGAGTCATCCCTCATCATTGAGGACTTAGCCACAATGTCAGACTTACGAGCATCCTCAATCAATGCGTTGTAAGCACCACGCATCTTCATCAGGCCTGGAGCCATGAAGTCAGCCTTAAGACCGAACAATCCGTTCTGTTTGAGGAACTCACCGAACAGCTCAGGCATCGCTGCAGTACGTTCAGGAGCAGTAGTAATGCCTCGATCATCGAGTTGACCACGAGCCCACCCACTGAACTCTGATGTGGCCATCTCCATGTAGGCCTTCAGACGACCGTAGTCGCGTGCCTTATTACCAGTAAGGAGGTTAGTGATGACATAAGGATCACCACCACGAGCCTGGAACCCCTCAGCTACTTGCTCGGTAGCTTCACCTGTCTGCTTTAGGAGTGTCTCTGCATTCTCTGCAGCTTGCAAGCGCTCCATAGGGAGGCCACCAGCAGCAGCCTCCATGTAGCCAGCAAGCATGTCATTTTCATCCTTGGCTGCCTTGTATTCGGTAAGAGCCTTGGAGATAGTGGAACTAAAGCCAGAAAGCTTTTCAAATACCTGAGAGGCATTCTGGCCTTCTTGAAGTGCGCTTTGGATGGATGTTTGTGCGTTCTTCTCAATCGCACGTTGACGATTGTCTTGGAGCTTTACTTTACGTTGATAATCACGATCACGGTCTTGCTGCTCAATGTTGAGCTTACGTTCAAGGCCTGAGGCGTATTCGTCACGAACCTGTTTAATGGCTCTCCGATGCTCCTCCATACCACGTATGTTACGGGAAGCTTGCTCTTGCATTCTATCGAGAATGCCGTAGGGAGCTTTGACAGGATCGAAACCAACACTGCGGGCGTACCCACGATAGTTAATTTGATCCATTTACTTAGAATGTTCCAGAGAGAGAATTGAAGGCACGTTGTCCGTATTCACCACCCAAACCTGATAAGTCAAGACTGCCAACGCCGGACTTACCGCTAGAACTACCAAATGCTGCCCCAGCAATGCCAGTGATCGCATCACCAGCTGCACCAAGCCAAGAGCCCATAGACGATGCAGCAGCACCTTTAATAGGCTTAGGACCGAAATCAAACTTCCTAGGCTGACGTGGCTTAAGGAACTCAGCGCGTGGTGTAGTAAGTGGTTGTGGAGGTGCAGGAGCACGCTCAGGACGGAGCATACGGTTAGCTTCCGCTGCCAGGTCAGCACCGAACTTATCGGTTGCAATCTTGCGAAGAGCAGCCTCAGTATCTGCACGAGCACTAATAAGTGATTCAGCGAGGATGGCTTGATTACGACCAAGAGAAGCCAATACAGCCTGCTCAGCCTTTTGAGCACTTCTACCTTGCTGGTTCATAACCGCTGGAGCACCTTCAGCTTGAACTGCCTTAATAACAATGTCTTGGTTCTGGAAGGCCATTTCATTGGTGGCGTCCTGAAGCTTGCGGTGTTCAGCTTCATTAGCAGCAGCCATTGCCATCCTGTTGAAGGTAAGCTGCTGACCATAGAGTTGCTCTGACTTGCGGTATTGCCGCATTGCCTGAGCATGTTCATAGTTTTGGATTTTAAGGGAATACTGCCAATCCTGAAGATTAGTAGCGTCTTTCCAGGCACCTAGTGTCTCTTCATTCTGCTGCTGGAGACGCCACTGCTTTACGTCTTGCCTGTAGTCAGCTTTGATTCGCTGCTTACCGTACTTCCAGGATTGCAGATTATACTTGTACTCAAGAGCCCGTTGTTCATTGAGAGCGTCAGCTTGAGACTGGCCAGAAATACCGCCGAGTACTCCCTGCAGAATAGGCAGTCCTATACCAAGAATAGTTTCAAGAGCCATATCTACGCCTTCCTATAGAAGCCAGGTGAGTATTGTCCTTCCCATTGCATAGCAACAAGGCTAACAGGGAATGGGTTATTAGAGATTACTTTCATTGTGTAGTTATCAGGCCTTTGGTAGACAGGTACTTTATAGATAAAGTAGTCTCGGAATGGCGAGGTATCTGCTGGGTAGACATCAGCAATTTGAACACCAGAAACATCTGTCCACTCTGTCCTAGTATTATCCTTAAGGTTAAAGTTAAGAGCTCCACCAAGTCCTGTGTAGAACTTCATACGGGCAGTAGTTGTGCAACCAGTGAAGTCATAGCCCTGTTCACCAACGGAGTAGTTATACCGTGGGAGAGTCAGTTCTAACTGATATTGATATCCAACATAGATATAGTTACCAGTCACATCCCCAGGGATCTCAAAGTAATCACCACCACCATCAGTTTGGACCGTGATGACATTGGATAATCCAGAGTCTGTCAGGTTCAATGGGTTGACCTTTAGAAGGCCCACAACATACTGAATTGTTTTGGTAGCATCGTAATGAGATGGAAGGTAGACTTTGGTAAAGCCGTCAGCGAACGTTGGGGTAGAAGTAATTTCGAGCCATGAGTCAAGGTATGGATCGACCTTGTTACCAAAGTAGTTAGTAAGACCACCTGTAGTCGGAGAGAGGACAAGCTTATGCGCTAGTACAATGTAACCGTTAGGTCCAGATGTAATAGCGAACAATGTGTCTTGTTGGATGTCAATGTGGATTACATTGGAAGGTAGCTCCCACTTAAACCAGGAAGCCATCTTTCTCTCATTACCTTCTTCAAAGTAACGGAAGAAATACACATCATTAAGGGTTCGACCATACGCAACCCATAATCCATTCTGAGCACTACCAAGTGTTCCAGATATACTATTTGGGATCCACTCAGGTACCACCTTGCTGGACTCCATAACTGTAGGAGCTTCACGCTGACCTCTAGTGAAGATCTCAAAAGCACGAGACCAGCTCTGGTTGCGTCCTACAAACATTACTGTTGAACCGAGATCAACAGGCTTGATATATGTATCCGACTCATAATTAGAGATAGTCCTAATGGACACAGACGTTGGCGTCCATGCACCATCTGCTGCTTCCATCAAGAACTGTTGATTAGAACTGAACAGGAGTAGGCCCTGAGAAGTTGGTACAACGTGTGTGACTAGAGCTGGTTTGATACTGGCGCAGCTTAGGTCAATTGGATCTGCTGCTACCTGGGTTGTTGCTGTCTTATGGTAGAAGTTGTAGTAGTCGCCAGCTTGCGACATAGACACATTATCTACAGTCAGGAAGCCAAGACGGTTATTGAATAGGAAGATGTCCTCAATCGGATTACCAACAAAACTGGGGTGACTATTACTATCTTCGTCGCCAACAAGACGCTCTTCCCATGAAAGAGCTAAGTTATTAACAGTGGCAGTACCGTCAAGGGGAGCGACCTGGAAGGTGCCATTAGCCAGACGAATTAAGACAACAGGCATAGTCGCTGGATCAAGACCAGGACTTACGGATGGAGAACGTGTCTCCTCCCAATAGCCCTTACCTGAAGTACCATTTTCTGCAATAAAGCGAAGATAATAGTCGTCTTTATCAGCTGAGCTATTAGCGATCTTAACAACTTGATTGTTGTACGCTTGCTCAGGAAGTCGATTAAACGTGTCTACAGAATCCTGGAAGACACGTAGGTATTTACCATCTGGCCCAGCCACAGCCAACACATCAATGTCGGTTGTGTGGGTAATGTAGATTGTGTTGTCGATCTTATACTTAGTTACACCACCTCCAATAGCATTGAAGATGCCATCAACGATCTCCGACAACTTAAGTGGCAGGACTTGAGGAGGTGGGCTTCCGGTTACGTAGTTAGTTCTGCTGGTGAATGTATACGCAGTGCCGTTGATGGTCACTTTATACTCAGTGTCATACTCAGCAGTTAACACAGAAATTGTTGCCTGCCTCTTTGCATTCCAAGCAGGAACAGGAAGAGCTTGAACAGTCTTTTCAGTGTTCAGCAGATATGTAAAGTCGTTGAGTGTGATGTGCTTGAGATTACGCCAGTCAGTTGCTGTCAGGTAGGAGCGAGTGCCAACAGTATCAACTACAGTCTGCTCAACACCTGTCGTGAGATCCCATACTCTGACAATACCTGTGGTCTTCTGAATGGAAACAATATAAGCGGTGGTATCGTCTCGAAAGACAGTGAACCAAGCATCTTGGTCCTTCGATTGGGCTGTTGTAATACCAGCTAATTGAGAAATATACTTCCCACCTGGGCGTTTAATGAGGCCTAGCGTCACGTCTGGATAACAGTTCAAAGCATCCTTCACCTGACCTGGGAAGAGCTTCTCATCTGCCTGTTGGGATACGCCTCCTAGGAAGTTAGGAATCCTTTGGGATACTGCTGTCATCGTGCCAATGCTTTGAAGGGTTGATAGCTGCTATAGAACTCTTCTCCTTTCTTGAATCCAAACATGGTGTAATCACCTTCGTTGCAATCGTATTCAAGACAAATGGAGCGACGCCAGCCTTCAAAGGCCGACAGTGTTTGTGCAAGATTTACATCACCAACTAAACGCACAGCTGCCCTAGATGCAGCACGTGCAGTGATGTAGTCCCTAAAGGGTTGCGGTAGGTCATCAAAGTCGAAATACCAGAGAATATCAACCTTGTACTCTTTATTAGGAGTCCAGTTGAAAGTATGATTGATACGGTCGTAAAGCTTGCCCTGCCTTACAACGGTGTCAAAGGTTGCATTCTCGTAGATGTTACTAAGGTCAACTGATAGAGCATTAGGGGGGATGTTGATTAACCCTGCATTATCAGCAACCAGTGGGTATTCGTACTCTTTATTGTAAGACCAACCTTCAGCCTGTACCTCTCTGCTAATGTCCATTAGGGTGGTGAAAGCAAAAGCAACTTCAGGGTTGGTTTGATCGAGCACAGTAACTGGAGCCTGTCCTACTGACCCCAGGATTTCATTAACAGCAGCTAGTTGTGTGGTCGTATAAGTAGGAGAGGTCATAGTAATAGTGTTATATGACTAGGTATAAAAAAGGGGACCCCGAAGGATCCCCAGTTGAATCAGACGTTAGCGATGTTGCACTCAACGCCAGGATATGCAGTGCGCAGACCCTTGGTGGTCGAAGCCACAGCAGAGTCAGCGACAGCACTGCCATAACCCTTGCGGGTCTTGGCAACAGAGATACGAACAGCGTCGGTCGTGCAGACGCCGTTGTTCCCCTTAGCAACAGAGACAGCCATTGTTAGTTACCTCAGTTATCAGGAACGAGCGGACTGCAGCTCAATAGCAGCAGCAGGATTAAGGGTTCCGCAACCCATAGCAAGACGACCCACGATCAGGTCACCTTGGTACATCACAGACACATCACCAGAGGTAGTCTGCACGGAGGGAGCAATAGCTTCCACAACACCAGCAGCATCCTTTTGATAGATCAGACCGCAGTGAGTAGTGAAGTTGCCAGAGTAATCATTGTTCTCACCAGCAACAGCAGCCACGTTACCAGCCAGGAAAGGCAGGTTATTGGAGCGCTTAATGCTGATACCAGCGATTTCATAGAGACCTTCGCCGGAAGTCAGATTACCCTGATTGTTACCGTAGTCACGGTTCAGGATATTGCTGTCGACCTGGCTCACTAGAGCGTAGTACTGACGAGGAGACAGCACAGCGGTACGGCCAGTCTTAGGCAGGTTCTTCTCATCCATGATGGAAGCAGCCTCAAAGAAGGCATCCACCAGAGACTGAGCGTCATACTCCTTCTGCACACCCAGTTGAATCACGCTACCGCCGGGCTCAGGACCAGGAGCAGCAGTAATCGGGTGAGCTTCACGAGCAGCCTTAGCGATCTGACGGAAGATCTTCTTGTCATAAGCTTCAGCCAGAGCGTGACCGATTTTCTTAGCGATCTCGGAACGCAGGCTGTAGTGAGCAAGGGTCTCATCCAGGTCATAGACGAATGCCGAGCTGATCAGCAGGTCGTCACAGACGATGGTCTTCTCTGCCACCGGGGGATCACCGCTACCCAGGATAGGAGTACCAGGGGTATGGTAACCAGCCTGCATACGGCCAGTGAAGATGAATTGCATTGCTTTGCCGTTCTTAAGAGTACGGCTCTGCACAGTGCCTTTAGCGATAGTCGAAGACTCATAAGCTTTGAACATCTCACCCGAAAACAGTTTCAGGTAGGTTGCATACTTAGAGTCGTAGGCGCCGGTATTAACCTTGTTAATAGCACCTACAAGAGTTTGAGTAGTGTTAGCCACAATAGAAAAGAGAGAGTTGTTTACGTTCTCCCTAAGCGCTTAGAGAATCACATGAATAGACATGTGTTCAAAGAAATCAAAATTGCTGTCTGTCTCTCCAGACCGTCATGACTAAAGGGTATCGGTCGTAACCGGCCAATAGTCAATAGTGAAGGGAGGGATCGCACCTCCCCAAGCCGCACTAGCGGTTCACAGTTTTAGTGTATTTGACACCACGATAGGTGTATGTAACTTGGATAGACATACTGAATACCGTATAAGCTCATGCGCGTTCCAGCCTTGAGCAACCCGTCTCCGAAGAGATGAACGTACGGTATATCTAGCCAATCGCAGGTGCAGTATGTGCAGCCAGATCAAGAGGGAAGTTATGAGCATTACGCTCATGCATTACTTCAAAGCCAAGGTTAGCGCGATTGAGAACGTCAGCCCAAGTATTAATGACACGACCATTGTTGTCGAGTAGTGATTGGTTAAAGTTGAAACCGTTCAGATTAAAAGCCATGGTAGACACACCAAGAGCAGCAAACCAGATACCAACAACAGGCCAAGCAGCCAAGAAAAAGTGAAGGCTGCGAGAGTTATTAAAGGATGCGTATTGGAAGATAAGTCGTCCAAAGTAACCATGCGCTGCAACAATGTTGTAAGTCTCTTCCTCTTGCCCAAACTTGTAACCATAGTTTTGACTTTCTTGTTCAGTAGTCTCACGCACAAGCGAGGACGTAACGAGCGAACCGTGCATTGCACTGAATAGTGAACCACCGAAAACCCCAGCGACACCCAACATATGGAAGGGGTGCATGAGAATGTTATGTTCGGCTTGGAACACAAGCATGTAGTTGAACGTACCGCTAATACCCAACGGCATGGCATCAGAGAAAGAACCTTGCCCGAATGGATAGACAAGAAAGACTGCCGATGCTGCGGCGACAGGAGCAGAGTATGCGACACAAATCCAGGGCCTCATCCCTAGTCGATAGCTAAGTTCCCACTCGCGTCCCATGTAAGCATAGATGCCAATGAGGAAGTGGAAGACCACAAGTTGGAACGGTCCCCCGTTGTAGAGCCATTCATCAAGTGAATTAGCTTCCCAAATTGGGTAGAAGTGTAGTCCGATGGCATTGCTGCTCGGAACGACGGCTCCCGATATGATGTTGTTTCCATAGAGAAGACTTCCAGCGACAGGTTCGCGGATGCCATCAATATCAACTGGTGGAGCCGCAATGAATGCAATTACAAAGCAGATGGTGGCTGCCAGGAGACACGGAATCATCAGTGTCCCAAACCACCCAACATAAAGACGGTTGTTGGTCGAAGTGACCCAGTTAGTAAAAAGCTCCCAAGGAGATTCTTGAGAGCGGGGAGCTGCAATAGCAGTTGTCATTGAAGTCAGTTTAGTCGAGTTACTTTTACCCGTCCAACTCCAGAGCCAGTGAGACCAATCGCATCAGCCGCACCTTTACTAAGATCAATGCTCCTTCCAGAAATGTAAGGACCACGATCATTCACCCGAACAACGGCACACCTCTGGAAACATACACGTAGTCGTGTTCCAAAAGGGAGTGTCTTGTGCGCAGCAGTAAGGGATTGTTGATTAAAACGCTCACCATTAGCTGTGATGCTGCCATGGAAACCAGGGCCATACCAAGAGCTAATGACTGACAGAGTAGTTAGAATAGGAATCATAATGATAAAGCGAAGGACTTTATATCGCTAACTCCTACTAGTCCCACTAATAAACGCGCATTAAAAGCGGGACTTATGAATTACTTCTTTTTAGTGGTAGCCGACTTCACTTTGGCAGCTGCTTTCTTAGCTGCAGCCTTGCCAGTGGGTGTGTACGGATAACTCTTGCCATTCACGTTAGGCATCAGAAAACTCCAGGGATCAGTTGACCAGTAACAGCGTAAGCGCCGATAGCTGCAATAACGCCAAGCATAGCCAGGCGACCATTGAGAAGCTCTGCTCGCTCATTGTGAGGCACGGTGTAATCTTTGTCGGTGTACATAGTTGGTTCCTTAGCCCAGATGTTATCGGTCATTAGAATTGAAGATTTGAACGTTCGAGTTTGGCTGCTACATCAGCCCGGTATGCAGGATCCTTGTCATAGCGAGGATCACTCATAGCCTCCACAAGCTGTGCTTGCGATCGGAATACATCGCCATCAGAACGAGGAGATGATCCAGTTAGAAGCTCACCGTCATAGCCCTGTGCATCAGCGAAACGAGAGCGAAGGGCCTGTGCAGCAAAGAACATGGCTAGAGGATCGCCCCTATCCATCACAGCGTCATACATGCCAATCTCTTGTTCACTCAGGTTTTCCTGAGCCCATTGGATCATGTTTTGATAGGCTTCATCACCACCAACTGATTCTTGGATTTGTTGGATATCTTGGGCTGTTGCCTGTGGTGTTGATGGAGCTTGTTGGTTAGCGAGGAACTCATTCACGACATCAATGGGGTTCATCTTGGAGACTTGATCCACAAGTTCCTGTGACCACTCACCTGAGCGGTACTCCTCCATGATGGCGTCATACAGGGATGCCTTCTCAGCTTCCTCAGAGGCCTCTTGCTGCTCCTCTGAGGCCTGTTCAGGCTCTTGTTGGTCCTGACTACCGAGACGCTTCTGAAGCTCGACGTAGGCCTTCTCAAGCTCCTCTGTGGAGCTGTACTTACCGGCGAGAAGCTGCTGCTCTTCTTGAGCTAAACGTTCTCCAATTTCTAGTGACTCTTGTTCATCAGCACTGAGCTGACCATCTACTTGATCAGTAGGATTAATTGTAATTTCGTTTGCCATTAGCTGTAACAACGGTTAAACTACCAAGACCTACTGTCTTTACGTAGTCGGGTGAACGACCGATGGTTGGCTCGCCAATCTTTGTGCGGCGCATATACGGTTTGTCTGTGGTCTCTTCTGCCACCGGCTCAGGATTAGATACCGGGGGGAGGGGTGCCTTCTTGGACCTCTGGGGCTTGACTGGGATCTGCTTGTCCATATAGTTGATTTAATGCTTCTGGGTTCTTGGAGGGATCCATAGCAGGTGTACTTGCAAGTGCTGCAGCCTGTTTGGTCAACTCCAATTGTTGCTGTTGTTGGAAGTTCTGTTGTTGCTCTTGCTTGACTTCCTGCATAGACTTCACAAGGTTGAGAACATCAATACCTTGTGCAGCAGCAAGCCGTTTGATCGCCTCATCAATGTTGAGGAACGATCCAATAGCCTCGGGGCCAAGTGTCTGAGCAATAATAGTGAAGAACTGACCAAGCGATTCCCGATCCTGTCCCCTACCAAGTGCATTGATACCTGCAACAATCGTAGGTCGAACAAGATCTTTGGGGATCTTAGGAATATCTTGGTTCTTCTGCAGAACAGAGAGCTTTCGATTCAGATAAGGTACAAGGAATTCAACAGTGAGCAGTGAGAATAGTCCACCGAGTTGTTGCTCCAGTTCCATCTGAGTCATGCGTACCTCTTCAGCGGTAGTACGCTCACTGTTGCGGACATTCAATACAAGGAACGCCTCACTAAGGCGACGCTCAAGTGTTGAAGCAACCTCCATAGCAGTACGGAAGTCAGCTGTCTTACCAACAGTTACAGCAGCAATATCATCAGGCCTACCTTGTACGATTGCACCATTACCTGCAGAGGCAAGAGTAGCTGGCTTAGTCGTACTAGATGGGGAGACAGTGAAGATTACCTTAGCTGCAACAGCAGAACCCTCAACAAGGGCTTGCATCAGAGCTTCCAGTGAACGGAGGTCACCAAGGAACTCCTCTACACGTCCACGTCCAAATGGCTCTCCGTCAACAACGTTAAACCGAAGGACAAGCCAAGGATTAGCATCCAGTGGGGCTTTGCCTTGTGAACCAGGAATGATCTTGTCGAAGACTTCTTGATGCCAGATAAACCTGTTATTATCCCTGCGGATCCAGGTGTAGACATCAACGTCTTCTTCATTGTCGGCACCATCCTCACCAGGAGGATTAGCCGGGAATTGTGTTTCTAGAATTGGAGCTAGCAGCTTACGGCTGATGCGCTCTTTAGTAACAATCTCCAGGATGTCACCGTTACCATCTCTGTCTACAACATAGCGATTCAATGGATACAGCTTTAATCCCTTGGGACCCATATAGATCAATGCGTTACCACCAACCACAAGATGCTTGAGGGCTTGGTGAACAACAACACGATCACTGGAGGCTGCAATAATTTCCATGACAGACCTCTCCATCTTTGCAAAGGAAAGATCAAGGTCAGAACGTGCTTCAGCAGGAAGATCTACACCGATCTTTGAGTCATCGATCTGCAGCTTAAAGAAGCTGGTTTGGGGAGGCAGTAGAGCTAGCATCAATTTAGATGCCAGAGTGACTACCCCCTTTGCGCCAACACTTTGCCACGGTGTAATCAACCTCAGCTGGCTAGAGCGACCATAGTCTTCATCCTGGCGGATAAGATTAGGAAGGGTAAGCTCCGAACACTGAATAGCTGTGTCTAGATAAGTGGAACGATACTTACTGAGATAGTCGTATCGTGACTTAGCTTTCATTGGTTATGCAAATTTATAGCCTGAGCTCCAAGGCCCAGGATTAACGCCTACTCCAGCTTTATTAAATGGAGCAGTGAGTTGTGACTTATAGCCTTGAGCCATAGGGCCAGCCTTGAAGCGCTTGCCCTTGTTCATCCTGAAACCAGTGGCTGTGGAATTGATGTTGCCACCCATGCCACCAGTGGCAGCAGACAGAGAGGCACCCATGTCTCCACCGAAGTCACCGCCTCCGCCACCCCCTTCACCAAAGCCGGTAGGACCATCAGTGTTAGTGCTAACAGGATCAGGATTAGTAATAGGCTGAGTGTTGGTATTAGACATAGGGCGACCCCAGCCTTGACCCTTAGTGGAGAATGCTTCACGCAGCTGTGGGGTGCCTGCGTAGTTACCCCAAAGAGCTGTACCTTTTGGTAGTTTGCCAGTACCCTTAGTTGTTTGACTGCGGACACCAGTATTCATGGCCATACCAGGCACTGTGGTCCTATCAAACATCCCACGAATAGAAGATGCAATAGCACCATCTCCTAGCTTTGTGTTGAAGGCACCAAACGGCTGATTCTTCTTGTAGTAGCTATTAGCAAGGTTGGCTTTAATGCCAAGGAAGCCACGCTTGTTGGCCCACTTATCGTTTGCTTTGTCAACGCGGTTGAAGATCTGCTCAGTGCTTCTGCCAGTTGCTTTACTGATTGCCTTGGCTTCCTTCTTGCCAATGTTACGGTCATTACTTCCTGCAATCCGTAATGCCTGACCAAAGTTCTCGGCGTTACGAATCTGCTGAAGCCGTGACTTCATTGGGTTCATAGCAGCGCTACCATCAGTTGCACCTGACGTGCCCGTAGTAGCTGTACCACCAGTAGAAGTCTGCGCTGCATTCTCTGGCATCACATCGAGCGCACCCTCGTTGAGAGCAGCATTCAAACGCTTGTACGCATCGCTAGAACCACGGTTTGGATCCAGACTATACATATAATCAATGGCAGCCTTTCCACCTTGATTTACCGCTGCATAACGGGGATCCTTTTCGTTGAGGTAGGTGCTTCCGGTCCAGTTGTCCATCGGCGTCCCCCTTTCGTATGCAGCAGCACGGTCACGGGCAAGCTTCACCATGTCAGGCGACATGCTTGTACCGTTCAGATCAGCTCCTGCAAGGATTCCATAGGAATTATTTGCATCCCTTCCAGGGTCAAGAGAGTCGCCGGTATTCCACCTGTAGTTAACTTCAGGGTTACTGTCAATCTGAGTTTGCCAGTAGGCCTCGTTCCTCATATCTTGAACGTTACCGTAACCACCAACCAGGCCGAATCCGCGCTTCACTCCTTCACTTGGAGTGAACTTAGCCCCATTCCTGTATGGGTTATTGAAGTCTGCTGGTCTATACTGAAGAAGTGGGATATTCTGAAGGTTGGGATTAATAGCAGTCTTTGGGCTACCAGCAGTGTTGGTACGGTATTCATTTAGCAGTTCGTCGAAACCACCATTGGCAAGCCATTGGAAGTTGGGATCAACTTGTACGCCAAATTGATCGGCATTTTTAAGTGCCTCAAGAATAGCCATTTGCTGAGCAACTGGATCCTGGCCAGCTGCCATTGCTCTATCGAAAGCATTCTCACCAAAGATGCCTCCTTTTTCTGGATAGGCATAAGCAAGGATCGGATCCATCGCTGGCTGCCTAATAGTCATAGTCTTTTTTGTTTTCTTAGCCATTGTAATCGTCAGATAGTCGATGGTTAATCCACTCGACCACAGAACGTTGGCCAGAGCGGTACATTATGAGTGAGTGTGGATCATCCGGGTGGGGATTAGCTGGTGGAAAGTTATCCTCCAATTCCTGGAGGATTGATTGAAGCTGGAGACCAGAGGTCTCAAGCATATTGAGGGAGATTGGGGTTTGCATGTTCAAAGAAAGCAGGCATACGAGCCCGCTTTGTGTCAGAAAGTTCTGGTGCCTTACCCTCGTACATCAGGCGATCACTCGCATCTAGCCAAAATTTTTTGTCTAGATATTTAGACTCAGTATTTCTACCTAGTGGCTGAAGAATCCAGTTGATGGTGGCCAGCCGGAGCTTATCGAGACTAGGACTCCAAGTGAGGCCAAGCTCAGAAGCCACCAGGCTATTCGTTGCAACATGTACTTGCTCATCTCTGCTTATGTCTGCAGATACTGTACGGAGACCAGCGTCACCATTAAACCGAAAGAATGGGAGTAGAACGAAGAAAATTGCACGCTCGGCCACCAACGCTTTGAGGATCGTGTGATCAGGATGCGACATCCACGCCTCTCGCAACTTAAGTGCTTCGGCCTCAGCTTTCGGATCAGTACCAAGAGCATTGGCGACATAACCAAGAGCCAAGTCGTGGTTTTCTTCGTCTTTGATATTAGATTTGAGTAGGTCCCGCGATAGAGCTGGAACGTCAGTGGCCAGGGCGTCTTCAATAAACTCACCCACCGGAAGCTCCATGTGTCGGATAGCGAGCGCCCGGTAGATTGTTTCTTCTGCACCTTCAACAAGTTTTCCAGCAGTAGTTTGTACAGGGGTCCAGGTTCTTTTTCGATTAAGTAGTTTCTGATAAGGGTTCATTCGCCGCAATTACAATCGGGAGCAGGGTCATTAAGAAGTGACTCCAAGTAATTGTTGACCTCATCCTCATCCAGTGCAGCGTACACGTTGGATTTGTCTTGAGTATCACCCATTACCTGGAGTGAGTAATACAGGGAGGTTTGAGGAGAATCCAACCACTCTTCAATAAAGGCCTCGTCGTAGGTAACTACGTCGCTCCAAGAATTGAAACTATAGCCATGAAGAAGTCCCGTGCGTTCATACAGTCGGATGATGCCATCTGTTACACGCTTGTAGTTCTCCCAGCCAACTTCAGACGCGATCTCAACGGGACCGTAGTCAAAGCTCTGGACGCCAAAGGTACCGCTATCACGGTCTACTTGACGGGCAATGGGAGGAGCGATTTCAGGACAGGTTGTGAAGCCTTCCAGGTCTGTGTAGCGATAACTGCAAGAAGCAGTGGGAGCAATGGCAAAAGCTCGCTCCATCTTATTGAACTTGGCAATTTCAGCAGCAGCTTGAATACCTGCCTCAAGCTCTTTAGCAATCACATAGCCAGGAGTAGAGGGGTAGGGGCGACCACTATTGAGTGCCTCCAGTGCTCGGCCAAAGTCGTTATAGGTTACGCCTTGGAGTCGGAGAAGGTTGGCAAGTCCCAGCATTCCGAGACCGACTTGGCGATCTGTCTCTGAAGGGAGGTATTCTCCGCTTTCTCCAACATTTGTTTTGCCGTGTAGTGCACACAGTTCGGACATTCCGTTGACAAATGCACTCTGAATGTCATCGAGTTCGCATCCGCCGAGGTTGACATGTTGAAGTAAACAGGTGCCCCTGCTTGGGAGATAGACTTCCAAGCATACGTTACCCCGGATTCGATTTCCATTCTTATCTACTTTAGTTTTGTTGAGCCAGATGTCGCCTTTGCGGATGCCATCTAGGAGCGCTGCTTTGGTGTTCTCAGTCGCCTGTTCCCACCAGTGGTTGTTAATGTTGACACAACGCTTAACCCAAGGCAGCTCACTACGGCTAGCAGTAATGAACTCAAGCACATCAGGATGGTTAAGATCCAGATGACATACAACTGCTCCATTCTTATAGACTCCACCACGCCTCAAGATTTCGTTGAGGGTGGAGTAGATCTTTGCAAAGGATACTGGGCCGCTAGCCACAAGTCCCTTGCCATTTTCAGCGCCTTTGGGTCGGAGCTTGGATAAATGGACAGCCACGCCAGCTCCGTAGCGGAGAGCGTGGGAAACAAAACGCCAGGATGCTTCGATTCCATTAGGGCCTTCCATTGTGTCTTCCACCACGAACACGGTGCAAGAAACAGGAAGTCGGGAGGTGGGATCGTCAATCCAGGATTGCACTCGCCCAGTACGGGCAATTAGTTCTTTGGTGGCGGTAGACATTATTAAACGAGATCAGTAAGGTTAGGGGGTTGATAGTTTGGTCCTTTCAGAACCTTGCCGTCTTCACGGCGGATTGGTTGTCCGTCTTCACCCAACTTGCTCATGTTGCTTTGGTGAACACGGTTGAGGGCTTCATCGAGATCCCAGTTCAGGTTTTCGGCATACTGGTAAGCCACATACACAAGGTCAGCTAATTCCTTCAGACAGTCAGCAGCATTGACTCGAAGACCCATGATTAGCTGGTTCTCAGCATCAAGAAATTCTTTGAACTCTTCAACGATCAAAGTCCGCTGCATAGTCCGTGAAGCTGGACTCGTACTGTTCCTGACCTGGAAACTTCTCCGGAATTCCTTTGCTTGGTCGCTGATGAAGGATTTCGTTTTCGAGTTCATTCTTTAGGTAGTGGATGGCTTTGGTTAAATCAGAAATCTTGCTGTCTTTGTATCCAGCACGGCAGATATATTTGATTGCATTTCCAAGGTGGAAACTTAGTCCTTGGTCTCGGATGAAATCCCAGACTTGGATTGACCCTCGCCTGTAGTAGCTGGGGCCTGTGGTGTTGGAGTCGGCCATTTCTTAACTAGGTTTGACAAGGAGTTGCCAAGCACAAAGCATTGACGTTGTAGAGCAAGGAAGATAGTGATTACATCTTCTAGCTTTGTCTCTGGATCACGCAGTGCGTTTTCAATCTGCTTCAGCTTGAACTGTTGCTCCATCGTCATTTCGACTATCGGAGCTGGGAGACCAAAGTCTTGGTTCTTGATTGGTGAAATCATAATCTTCC
>Ga0315899_10001901_pt1 | contig 23580 bp, 23 predicted proteins | sample LakEriMetagenome_2_FD_203518 | JGI IMG/M metagenome (GOLD analysis project Ga0315899, IMG submission 203518) | Freshwater fungal communities from buoy surface, Lake Erie, Ohio, United States - Buoy 4 MA112 | ecosystem: Environmental > Aquatic > Freshwater > Lake | place: USA: Lake Erie, Ohio... | reverse complement strand
TTATAATTAATATCACTAGCCCCTCTAGAATTGGCTCTTAATATTTCTGTAACAGTCACACCAATATTACTTGCACCAGAGGCACGTAGTATCGCACCCTTTGCAGTTAAGTTATATAATTTGGCATCGCTAGCACCCGAAACTTCAACTGCTAAATCATCTACATTTCCTATTAATTCAATACTAGAGGCACCGCTTCCATCAATATCAATACTATTTGCAGTTATTTGACCTTTGTAATCAGAGGCACCTGTTAACTGATACATTAAAACACCTGCTTTTATATTTCCTTTAAAGTCTGAAGCACCTGATAACTTAATTCTCATTTTAGGAGACTCAATGGTATTTATTAAATGTACTGTGCTTGCTCCAGAGGCTGTTAGTGCATCTATATCTTTAATACTTACATAGGCCTTGGTTTTATAATTGCCCCATTTTCTCCAGCTAAACCAAGTTCCTTTATCTCCTAATCGTATAATTAAAGTGCCCCCTACTACTTCTGTAATAATATGATCTCTGATTTCATCATTCGTTGCACTAACGGCCACTTCATTTTTATTAGACTGGGTTAAATACAAATCGATAGCGCTTGACACACTAATGGCTGTGAAACTAGGCACTTTTCTTACCTGTGCATTTTCATCATACACAATGGAGGTTTTCTCCTGGGCATTCAAGGCAAAGCCTGCAAGTAAGAGGATGGCAAAAAGTAAGTTTTTCATAATCTGTATTGTTTATTACTTAAAACGTAAATATTTGTATAAAGTTACAGCGCTTTGTATCATTTTCCTGCCTATTTTTGTGTTGTCCTCGGGGTGCTGTAAAAAGCTGAGAAAAAACCCGTTGAACCTGAACAGGGTAATGCCTGCGAAGGGAAGGTCAACGCAACACGCGCACTTCTCATAGCTATTATTCCTGTTCCCAGTATCAATTTTTTGAAACAAGTAAACTTTAGTAATGACTAAGTTATTGGGAACATTTGCCTTTTTATTAATGGTGGCCAATGCTATGGCTCAATCCAAGCCTACCTCTATTCCAAAGAGAAAAGAGAGTATTAGTAAGTATACAGACAGTATTAATAAGTATACGGATAGCATTAGAAGCTTACCCCCTTTAGAAGTGAAAGCCATTAGAGTAAGTGAACAAGCGCCTTTTGCGAAAACAAATATTAGCAAAGCACAAATTGGATTGAATAATGCTGGGCAAGACCTCCCCTTTATATTGGAGAATACCCCCTCGGTGGTGGTGCATGCAGATGCAGGTATTGGTGTGGGTTATACAGGCATTCGAATTAGAGGTACGGATGCGACAAGAATTAATTTTACATTAAATGGTATTCCATATAATGACCCCGAGAGTATGGGTACTTTTTTTGTGAACATTCCTGATTTTAGCTCAAGTGTGAATAGTATACAAATTCAAAGAGGTGTAGGTACTTCTACTAATGGTGCTGGGGCATTTGGTGCTAGTGTGAATTTAATGACCAACGATTATAATCCTTCCGCCTATTTATCCTTGCAAAATACGGCGGGGTCTTTCAATAGTTTTAAAAATAATCTTGTTTTTGGCTCAGGACTACTCAATAATAAATTCACTATTGACGGAAGAGTCAGTTCCATTATGAGTGATGGATTTATTGACAGAGCCAATTCCGACTTAAAAAGCTTTTATCTAAGTAGCACTTATTGGGGAGAAAAGTCATCCTTGAGATTGAATGTATTTAGTGGTAAAGAAAAAACCTATCAAGCATGGTATGGAGTGCCTCAGGAATTGCTAGCCACCAATAGAACATTTAATCCAGCAGGAACAGAAAAAGCAGATGCCCCCTACGAAAATCAAACAGATAATTATACGCAAACACATTACCAATTGTTTTATAATAAGAATATGAATAGCCATTGGAAATGGAATACTGCAGTTTATTTAACTACAGGGAAAGGCTATTATGAAGAGTATAAAGCAGGCGTCAATTTTTCCGATTACAATATTGATATTACGGGTAATATGAATGCGCCTTCTGACTTAGTGAGAAGAAGATGGTTAGATAATAATTTTTATGGGCAGATTGCAGCGCTCTCGTACGTGGATAGTTTGAATGATTTGACGATTGGTGGCGGTTGGAGTATTTATGATGGACTACATTTTGGCACACTACCCTATTTAAATAAAATATTTGCGCCAGATAATTATAAATATTACGATAACGACGCATTAAAAAAGGAAATGAATACCTATGTGAAATGGGAAAGAAAACTGACAAAACAATTTAAAAGTTTTATAGACTTACAATATAGAAATGTAAATCATCAAATGAATGGCTTTACAAAAAATACCAACTTAACCATTCAAAGAAAATTTGATTTCTTCAACCCAAAAATGGGATTAACCTATCAAGCAAAAAATATTTTTTACTACTCAAGTGTTGCAGTCGCCAATAAAGAACCCAATAGAGACGATTTTGAAGCAAGTGCTACCCAGCAACCAAGAAAAGAACAATTAATAGACTGGGAGACGGGATTGGAGTTTAAAAAACCTAAGTATTCAATGAATGCAAATATTTATTATATGGATTATAAAGACCAATTGGTCTTAACAGGTAAGATAAACGATGTGGGCGCCTATACCAGAACCAATGTTCCAAAAAGTTATAGAGCTGGAATAGAATTACAATTGAAATACGCTTTGAATAAAAAATATAGCACCAGTTATAATATCACATTTAGTCAGAATAAGATTAAAGAATTTACTGAATACATAGATGATTATGATAGGTCCACACAAGTAGCTATTCAGCATAAAAATACCAATATTGCTTTATCACCTAGCTTAACCACTAGCCGCAGTTTTAATTGGAAACCAAATGATAAGCTGAGCTTTTTCTGGAATACAAGATATACCTCTAAGCAATTTCTTGACAATACAGAAAACAAGAATAGAATATTAGATTCTTATTTTATTAATGATATCAATGCACATTGGACCATTATGAATAAAACAAAATTTACTATGTTACTGCAGCTCTATTTTAATAATATATTAAACGTGGAATATGCGCCTAATGGATATACTTATAGTTATATCTATGATCGCAGTGTTACCACTTCTAATAATTATTATCCTATGGCTGGAAGAAACTATTGGATTAGTTTAAAGATTGATCTTAAGTAGATATAGCTCCTTCCCTCAAAGTATGGGTTAAATAGAACCCATGCAAAAGGTCCTGAATTTTCAGGACCTTTATTTTTTTAGTGATTTGTTGTTGGATTAACCGGGGAACTTCGCCTGCCAGTCTAACATACCACCAGACACGTTCACTACATTTTTAAACCCATAAGGCTCTAACATTAAACAGGCTTGACCGCTTCTATTGCCACTTCTGCAATAAATGTAAATGATCTCTTCTTTCATGTCCTCTATATCGTCTAATTGTAAACTTTGCACTTGTCCTAATGGAAGTAGTATTCCACCAATATTAAATGCTTCGTGCTCATGTGGCTCACGCACATCTATTAAATTTATTTTTTCTCCTGCGTCTAATTTAGCTTTTAAAGCTTCTACTGTAATGGTTTGCATCTTATGATATTTAAAGTGAATTATTTATAAAATTTATAAAATTGAATTGGGTCTATTTATATATCTATTATTATTAAAATTTACTAGTAATGTTATTAGTTAAATAATTAGTTTTAAAATAGTAGTTGCCTTACTTTAAGGAGTCTCTTTTTATAATAACAGGAGCTACTTTATCAATGACTAAGTCTATGGCTACCCCTTGTATGGTTACATTTTTAACAGGCATTCCTAAGGAATCTAATTCAGAAGAATAAGTGCCTGGGTTTTGCTGAATCACAAAGGCAGTTGCTGTGTCTTGTATAGCTCCGTTTGAAATTAAATTTCCAACCAGAAGTCCCATACTCGCTAATTTCATTTTAGCCATATCTACCGTTAAACCAATTAAGTCTGGCACTTCCATACCAATACTAGCGCCCCCATCTCCCACAGTAAAATTAATTAAGGTACCTGAAACAATTTTGGTACCTGGTGCAATGGGTGTATTACCTACTAACTGTTCTACAATTACATTTTTATTTCTATCGGCTACTAAATTAATGGTGCCAATTCTTAAGCCTAATACTTTTAAATAAGTTTGTGCACTCTTTAAAGAAAAGCCAATTAAATTAGGCATATCTACCTGCGGTGCTATCACACGATTAACAGTTAAAAAAATGGTTCTTCCTTTTTTAACTACCTCGTCTGCTTCTGGCGTTTGTCTTAATACTGAATTTCTAGCCAGGGTATCTACATAAATAGAATCTTGTAAAACCAAATCAAAACCTAGGGCTTTAATATTTTTTTCAGCAGCTGTAATATCAAGGCCTAAAACATTGGGTACTTTTTCTGTCTTGCCATTGCCTGTAATCCAACCTAAGGAAAAGAAAAATAATATTAGTAGTACCAATACAGCGCCAATACCTGCTAAGATATTTACCCATAAAGGCTTTTTTAATAATTTATCTATGAATTCCAAAATAGCGAATCTTATTTAATGACTATTGAATAAATATTGTTCTAATTAGTTCGAAGCTAAACTATCTTCTATAATACTTGCATAAAAATCGGTTAAATTCCAGCCCATGGCCCTTACTTGTTGAGGAATAATACTCGCTTCACTTTGTCCTGGCACTGTATTCACTTCTAATAAAAAGGCCTTCTGGGCTTTTTCATCATAAATGAAATCTATTCTCACTACTCCTCTGCAATTTAAAGTAGCGTATACTTGTTTGGCTGCCTCCGATAAATCCTTAAACATGGTCTCGGTAATTTTTGCAGGCGTTATCTCTTCGCTCTTGCCTTCATATTTTGCAGCAAAATCGAAAAATTCGTTTTCAGTTTTAATTTCAGTTATAGGTAAAACAGTAGTTACTCCTTTAGATTTAAATACCCCAATGGTAAACTCTCTTCCACTAATAAATTCTTCTACTAAAACCTGTGTATCTTCTTTAAAGGCTTTTGCTAAAGCAGGGGCTAATTCTGTAGCATTGTTTACTTTACTAATACCTAAACTACTTCCACCGTTATTTGGTTTTACAAATAGTGGAAGGGTAACTTGAGACAGTATTTGATCCGGTGTAAGTTGAGTAGAAGAAATTAAATGCAATGATTTGGCAACTGCGACACCACCAAAACCAGCCACGGCCACTGTGTATCTTTTATTAAAAGTTAATGCTGAAGTAGCTGTATCGCAACTTGTATAAGGCATGCCAATTAAATCGAAGTAGCCTTGCATTTTTCCATCTTCACCTGGTGTACCATGAATACACATTAAAGCAATGTCAAAATTAATTTTAAGACCACCTTCCATAATACTGAAATCGGCTCTATCCACGGCCACTTCTTCCCCTACTATATTTTCATACCACCAACCCGTAGGATGAATGTCTATTAAATACACATCGTATTTATTTTTGTCCAAGGCGCTCATAACAGTTTGAGCACTCTTATAACTAATTTGTGCTTCAGAACTTAAACCGCCTGTCACTAGTGCTACCTTTTTTTTCATGTAGGGAAATTGATGACTCAAATTTACTTAATAGAAGGCATAAAAAAAGGGAAATTTAATTCCCTTTTTAAAATATGACTCTAATAGATAAGTCTATTTGATTATTTCAAGTGATTATTAGTTGATTAGACTAATCCGAGATGCTAAGCGTGTAGTTTGTCTTTTTTAGCTAACAATACTTCTACTGTTTCTACATACATTTCATCTGGTACACAACAATCCACTGGACAAACAGCAGCACATTGAGGCTCTTCGTGGAAACCTTGACACTCTGTACACTTATTCGGTGTGATATAATAAGTATCAGCAGCTACTGGCGCAATTCTTTGACCAGCATCTACTGAAGTTCCATCTAATAAAGTGAAAGAACCTTTAACGGTTGTACCATCGGCAACAGCCCATTCTACACCACCTTCGTAGATAGCGTTATTTGGACATTCTGGTTCACAAGCACCGCAGTTAATACATTCATCCGTAATTTTGATAGCCATAAAAAATTATTTAAAAATTAGTAACGTAATTTTGCAGTACAAATATATAGAACAAGCATGAACTTACAAGCAAGAATGGAGCATTTTTTTACCCTAGGCCAGCAGTTTTTAGACCCTAAAAACGAGGCCCTTCAATTGGCTAAAGAAAGAGCCTTTCAACAAAATTCTTGGTTTTTACCGGTTTTCATGGATCATGCTATCACTCAAATAAGAGATTCTTTTTTAACCTTAGATGCCCTAAAACACTGGACGAATAGCTATCCTAGCCTTTCAGATGCGCCCACTGGCAAAAAAATAGGTATTGTCATGGCGGGTAATATTCCTCTTGTGGGTTTTCATGATTTACTCAGTACTTTAATTGCAGGCCATACAGCCGTAGTGAAGCTTTCCTCAAAAGATACCACACTTATGAAGTATGTGATTGAATCGCTTGTTGAAATCAACCCCGCATTTGAAAACTTAATTATTCAACAAGAGCAGCTTAAAAACTGCGATGCTTATATTGCCACAGGTAGTAATAATTCAGGCCGTTATTTTGAACAATACTTTGGCAAATACCCTCATATTATTAGAAAGAACAAAACCTCTATTGCCATTTTAAATGGACAAGAATCCAAGGCGGAACTTGATTTACTAGCAGACGATATGCTACTATATTTTGGCATGGGATGTAGAAATGTGACCCAGATTTGGGTGCCCGAGGGATATGATTTTATACCCCTACTTGAATCCATGAAAAAATATAACTATTTAGGGGATGAACATAAGTATAAACATAATTATGACTATCAGTTAGCCCTACTTATGATGAACCGTCAATTTTACATGGATACTGGCGGTATTCTATTAAGTGAGAACCCTTCTCCCTTTGCGGCCCTATCCCAAATTCACTACCAGTTCTATACCCCTGGGAAATTACCCACCATTGACAGCACAGAAATTCAATGTATTGTTGGGGTAAACGGGATTGCTTTCGGAGGGCCTCAGAAGCCAAACCTATTAGAATATGCCGATGGCGTAGATACCCTTGAATTTTTGAGCAAAATTCCATAAAAACGAATATTTTCGTAAATATTTTGTTAAAGCTGACTAAACGGTTTTGTGACAAAATTTCAGCTTCGTTAATTTGTACCTGAATTGGTATCAAATTTGTAAAAACTAAACTGAACTAAATTTTTACTATAAAAAATAAAAGCATGAATATGAATTTAAAAAATGTAGCAGCCATTATTGGTATTAGTGCAATGACGACCGTGGCAAGTATGTGGGCCTATGGAAAAATTACCGAGAAAAATTCAAGTTTTGAAACAGATGGTAAACTGCCTGCTAATTATGCCAGTTTTTTTAATGGTAGTGCCCCAGCATCTACAGTGGACTTTACCCCTGCTGCCAATGCAGCCTCCCCTGCTGTGGTGCATATAAAAACTAAAACCAACGCTAAAAAAGTAGAATCAAATCAAAGAAGACAAAGAAATCCTTTTTCTGATTTTTTCGGAGAGGATGATATGTTCGGAGACTTTTTTGGTGGCCCAAGAATGCAACCAGAACAAAGAGCCAGTGGTAGTGGTGTATTAATTACTGCAGACGGGTACATTGTTACCAACAACCACGTGGTAAATGGTGCCGATGAAATTAATGTAACGCTAACGAATAAGAAATCCTATAAAGCAAAAGTAATTGGGGTAGACGCCAGTAGCGATATTGCTGTTATAAAAATTGAAGCAAGTGGATTACCTTATTTAGTTTATGGCAATAGCGATGAAATTAAATTAGGACAGTGGGTACTTGCTATTGGTTATCCTTTAAATTTAGATGTAACTATTACAGCAGGTATTATTAGTGCTAAAAACCGCTCCATTGATATCAACTCAAGACAGAGTGATAAACCAGTAGAATCATTTTTACAAACAGATGCTGCGGTAAACCAAGGCAATAGTGGTGGCGCTTTAGTAAATACAAGTGGTGAGTTAGTTGGTATAAACTCTGCCATAGCCTCTCCTACTGGATCTTATGCAGGTTATGCTTATGCTATTCCTGTAAATATGGTGAAAAAAGTAGTTACTGATATAGTAAAATATGGTACAGTACAAAGAGCTTACTTAGGTATTAGTTACCCTAAAGATGGTTTGTCTGAAGAAGAATTGAAAAAAGTATTGGCAGAGCTTAATACAAAATACAAAGAAGGAGAAGGTATTTTAATTACTGATGTATTAGACGGAGGTGCTGCTAAAGCTGCAGGTATTAAAAAAGGTGATGTACTTATTAAAATAAATGGAGTGGCTGTAAAAACATCTCCTGAATTACAAGAACAAGTTTCTCGTTATAAGCCAGGAGATAAAATGAATTTAATAATAAAGCGTGAAGGCAAGGATATGAGCATGGAAGTAATATTAAGAGCTAAATTAGGTAGTACTGACTTAGTAAAAAGTTCTAAGGCTGCTGAAAAATTAGGTGGTAAATTAGAAACCATTGATAAAGCTACTGCTGAAAAGAACGACTTAGAAGGTGGAGTCTTAATTAAAGAATTAGGAACAGGCATTATTGGTAAAAGCAGAATTGAAAAAGGCTTTGTGATTACACATGTAAATGAAGAACCAGTAAATACTGTAGAAGAATTTTATGAGGCTTTGAAAAAAGCTAGTTCAAGTAGTATTAAAATTTCAGGAGTCTACCCTGGTTATTTTGGCAACTACGCATTTATATTAAACTTAAATGAATAAGTAAAGACTTAGATAAAAATAGTTTTTGGTTGGGTTAGGTGGTATAAAAAGCCTCTCGTTAATTCGGGGGGCTTTTAATTTTATAGAATAATTAAATCAATATTATTTCATCTTTTGCCAAATAGCCTCTTTTTCGACCAAACTCAACTTAGCTAAATCTAGCCCATTCTCCTTGGCATAGGTTTCCATGAGTTCAAATCGCTTTTTAAATTTTTTATTGGTTTTTTCTAAGGCAGTTTCTGGGTCTATTTTTAAAAACCTTGCATAATTAATTAAACTAAAAAACACATCTCCCAATTCATCTTCCATCTTCTCACGGTCATTTTGGGCTATCTCATGTTGCAACTCTTCAATCTCTTCATTTACTTTATCCCAAACCTGTTCTTTATTCTCCCATTCAAATCCAACTTGTTTTACCTTGTCTTGTATTCTTAATGCTTTTACCATAGAAGGCAAACTATTAGGCACACCACTTAAAATGGTTTTAGTACCATTGCCCTCTTTTAATTTTAATTGCTCCCAGTTTAATTTCACTTGCTCTTCCGTCTCTGCCTTTACATCACCATAAATATGCGGATGCCTGTGAATTAATTTTTTAGAAATACCTGCAATCACTTCTTCTAAAATGAATTCGTTTTTTTCAGAGGCTATTTTAGTGTAAAATAAAATATGTAATAATAAATCACCTAACTCTTCTTTAATACCTTGCCAATCTTCTTCAATGATGGCGTCCACTAGTTCATACAACTCTTCAATGGTATTACTTCTTAATGAATGTATAGTTTGCTTTTTATCCCAAGGGCACTCAACTCTAAGTCGGTCCATAATGGCCACTAGTTCTAAAAAGTTTTTGGAAATGTTTTCTTGAGACATGGTTAAATTTTAAATGCAATTAAGAGTAACTAAGATAAACAAACTTCAGGACTGCCGGTTCACTTCGTTCACCGTCTTCCTCGTTAATCGGTCTTACCCAAAGCCTTTCAAGTAATTGCTTCGGGACTGACGGTTCACTTCGTTCACCGTCTTCCTCGTATATCGTTCTTACCCAAAGCCTTTCAAGTAATTGCTTCGCAACTACTTGGCTTTTTTCATTTTCGTCTACTTACACAAGCGAGCTTGTGACGCAGCCTCAAATAAAAAAAGCCTCTCACTTTCGTGAGAGGCTTTGTGCCTCAGGCGGGAATCGAACCCGCACGGGCGTTGCGGCCCACAGGATTTTCTTACTACTATGGTTTTCACCACCCTACTCTGGTTTGTAGTCTGGACTATGCCTTCACCATATCTTTCGATTTAGGTGCTCCGTGTCTAGTCTCTACACGTTCCCTTTCGGGCTTCGCTCGGTATTCCCATTTTAAAGGGTTCGCCGAATTTACGGAGTTCTACATCTTCAATTTCTCGAAGCGCACTCAAATTTTGTTCAACCAAAGAACAATGTCTAAGTCCTGCGTGTCTACCAGTTCCACCACCAAGGCGTCTGTCATCAGACTTAAAAAAAATCCCAGTCCGAAGAACGGGATTTTTGGAGCGAAAGACCGGGCTCGAACCGGCCACCCCGACCTTGGCAAGGTCGTGCTCTACCAAATGAGCTACTTTCGCTTGTATAAGAACTATTTTTAGGACTGCAAAAATAACGAAACAGCGCTCTTAAACAAATTTTTTTTCTTACTTATACTCAGGCTTGTATTGTGAGCTAGGTTGCACTTCTGGATTGGGTTTAACGAAACGGCTATTGTAGAGTTGAGTACAATTACCTAAAACCAATGCTAGTATAGCAAAAATAGACACATAAAAAAAGAATCGAGACGAACTTACCCAATTAGTGGCGATATCTTTTTCAGCTGTATTATCTTGTAAATCGTGTGACATATTGTTTATTTACGGATGCAAAAATAGCAACAAGTTCTTAATAATGAGCTAGTTTGGCCACTATTTTACTAAAATATTGCTTGTTTTTAATAAAGTATTGATAAACCACGGATCCGGGATAAACGCCCTCTAGTGTTTCTAAGGCTTTGGGCGATTGAGTTCTTTTCAATTTACCTGATAAAACATAGCCCATATAAGCAAAATGCGCTTTGGCAATAGCAAAAAAGAAGCTTGTATCGCCACTTAATAAGCCCTTATAGGCTGAAATAGCATCTAAACTAAATCTAGCAGGCAATTTCCAAATAAGCGATGATAAAGGCAAATTCTTAGTGAGCATGATTAAGTTGTTTCTAAAGTTCAGAAACACTTTACGACCTCCTCTTGGTAAGGTACCTGCCCCCACATGATAAACTGCCGATTGCGGGCAAGCATAAATTTTATAACCTGCTAATTGTAACCTCCAACATAAATCTATTTCTTCTTGATGTGCAAAGAAGCTTGCATCAAAACCATTCATTGCATGAAATAATTCTGAACGAATCATCATGCAAGCACCGGTTGCCCAAAATATAGGCGCTGCAGTATCATACTGCTCATTGTCTTTTTCACAAACATCAAACACGCGTCCTCTTGAAAAAGGATAACCCAATGCATCTATCCAACCTCCTGCAGCCCCTGCATATTCAAATACATCCTTATTATTAAAAGATAAAATTTTAGGCTGACATGCAGCAATAGTTTTATTGGACTCCAATAAATTTACCATGGGCTGTATCCAATGAGGATCCACTGCCACATCTGAATTTAATAAAACATAATAATCGGCTTTTACTTTTTGCAAGGCCCAATTATAACCACCTGCAAAACCTTCATTTGTATTATTCGTAATTATTTTAACCGAAGGGAATTTTTCTTTTACTAAAGAAATAGAATTATCGGATGAACCATTGTCAGCCACCACCACTTCAAAATTTTCATACTGAGTGGCTAAAACGGATGGCAAGAATTTTGCTAAATAACCGGCCCCGTTATAATTTAATATGACTATGGAGACTAGCGGTTTCAATGTATTTGTTTTTGCGAATGTAAGCCCAAAATATGGGAAATTGACCTAAAAAAACTAACTTAGCACTATGAATACGGGAAGTTTTTTACATAGAAACCTAGATTTACTCAATCATCCCTTGGGGTAGTTTAACTACCTCCTATTTTTTTTGTATTCAAGCGAGAAGCATATTTCGCTTTTCTCTCCATTTATTTACTTTCCAATAATTCAATTTATAGAAATGACTCACTCATTAGTTAGTTCCAATGCTGCTAAATATTTAGCACTTGAGGAAAAATACGGCGCTCATAATTACCACCCACTTCCAGTAGTTCTTGAAAGAGGCGAAGGTGTTTATTTATACGATGTAGATGGTAAAAAATACTTCGATTTTCTAAGTGGTTATTCTGCGGTGAACCAAGGCCATTGTCATCCCGCCATTATCGATGCTTTACAAAAACAAGCTAGTAAACTCACATTAACTTCTCGTGCTTTTCATAATAATTTATTGGGTGAGTATGAAAAGTACATCACCGAGTATTTTGGATACGATAAAGTACTTCCCATGAATACAGGTGTGGAAGGTGGAGAGACGGCAATAAAATTAGCGCGTCGTTGGGGATACAATGTAAAAGGCATTGCAGAAAATAAAGCAAAAATAATTTTTGCAGAAGGTAATTTTTGGGGCCGCACACTTGCGGCTATCTCTTATTCAACTGATCCTAGTAGCTTCAAAGGTTTTGGTCCTTATATGCCGGGCTTTGGTATTGTACCTTATAACGATTTAGTGGCTTTAGAAGAAGCTTTAAAAGATAAAGAAGTGGCAGCCTTTATGGTGGAACCTATTCAAGGCGAAGCGGGTGTTGTTATTCCAGACGATGGCTATTTAAAAGCGGTGCGTGATTTATGTAATAAGTACCATGTTTTATTTATTGCAGATGAAATTCAAACGGGATTAGCAAGAACTGGAAAGATGCTTGCCTGTGATCATGAAAATGTTAAACCCGATATATTAATATTAGGAAAAGCATTAAGTGGTGGCACGCTTCCTATTTCTGCAGTGCTTGCTAGCAATGAAATAATGATGCAAATTAAACCAGGCGAACATGGTTCTACCTATGGTGGAAACCCTTTGGCTTGCGCAGTGGCAATAAAGTCATTAGAAGTTTTGAAGTCAGAGAAGATGGCGGAGAATGCAGAAAAAATGGGTGAAAGATTAAGAGCAGGACTTGCGAATTTAAATTCTCCCTTTATTACCACCATTCGTGGTAAAGGTTTATTAAATGCTATTGTAATTAAACATGATAACCCTGATGCGAGTTGGGATTTATGTTTACACTTAAAAGATTTAGGCTTACTTGCGAAACCAACACATGGAGATAAAATAAGATTTGCGCCACCATTAATTATAACTGAAAAACAAATTGATGAAGCTATTGCAATTATTGGGGCTGGTTTGAAACTTTTATCTTAGGTAAAAAAGTCATAACCAATATGCCAGCAGAAATTATCATGCATGCATACAATGCCCACCTCTTTTGCGGACACTCTCCCATTAGACAGGTAGACATGATTAAATAATTTCTAAAGCTCCATGCTAAAAGAAGGGCTGCGAAAACCATGTTGAATCTCTTTGCCCATATATACGGTAAAGCAAAAAAGATTAGTGTGATAACTGAAAAAAAGCTTAAAAATTTCCCAGCCTGTCCATAATTACTTCCTGCCGCATCCCATCCTGTAATGGTCCAGTTTCTGCTTTCAATAAATATTAGAGGCTGCGTAGTGCAGTAAATAAGTAATAAGCAAAGTAAAATTCCGATGGGTTGAGAATATTTCATATTAATTTATTAAAGATTCGATTAGAGATTCGATTATAAAAAGCAAAACCCGTACAAATTGTAAGGGTTTTACTTTTTTAGTGAGGTCGAGAGCGGATTCGAACCGCTGTGGGAGCTTTTGCAGAGCTCTGCCTAGCCACTCGGCCACCCGACCCTAATCTAGAACGCGAAAATAACGCAAAGAACTTAATTATAAAAGAATTTTACAGCTATTCCGATTTAAACGACATTTGTGACATAAAAGAAACAATATGCAGGCAATTGGCGCATCAGAACTCATTATTAACGACCGCGGGGCTATTTACCACTTAAATGTCCGTCCAGAAGAGATTGCGGATACCATTATTACTGTGGGTGACCCTGAAAGAGTTGCAGAAGTGAGTAAATACTTTGACCGTATTGAACATAAACTAGCGCATAGAGAATTTATTACCCATACTGGGTATATTGGACAAAAAAGAATTTCAGTATTAAGCACTGGTATTGGTCCAGATAATATTGATATTGCTTTAAATGAAATTGATGCTTTGGTGAATATTGACTTTGCTACTAGAACCATTAATGATCAAAAAAAATCGGTTTCTATTATTCGTATGGGCACTTGTGGTTCTTTACAAGGAGAAGTAGGTGTGAATGAATTAGTAGCCGGTACGCATGGATTAGGTATTGATAATGTTTTACATTTTTATACTCAAGAAAATAATCAAGAAGAAAAAGCCATCTTAGATGCTTTTGAAAAACATACTTCCATTCATGCACATAAAATTCAACCCTATATTGCAACTGCAAGTGCAGGTTTACTAAAACATTTTACAGAAGGCTATAGTCATGGTATTACAGTTACTTGCCCAGGTTTTTATGGCCCTCAAGGACGCATTTTAAGACTTCCTTTAAAAATGCCCAACCTAGTGGATCAAATGACCAGCTTCAGATACGGCCAACACAGAATTGCGAATTTTGAAATGGAAACCAGCGCTATTTATGGTTTATGTAATTTGTTAGGACACCAATGCTTAAGTATTAATGTCATAATTGCCAACAGAGTGAAAAAAGAGTATAGCAAGGATATGGGCAAGGCCGTAGATCATATGATACAAAAATCATTAGGTATTATTGCAGGCATTTAAAAGAGCAAATAAATAAATAATTAAATTAAATAATTAGTCGACAAAAAAATTATTAGTACGATCCAAATTAATATAAAAAGTTAAATACTAAAATGAACATCCCTTTTTCAAAATACCAAGGCACACAGAACGATTTTGTAATTATAGACAACCGCTTAGGTAATATACTTTTAAGCGAAGCGCAAATTGAATTTATTTGCGATAGAAGAAAAGGTATTGGCGCCGATGGACTAATGCTATTAGGTACTGCAGCTGGCTATGATTTTTCTATGACTTACTTTAATGCCAATGGCAAGGAAGGTTCTATGTGTGGCAATGGTGGCCGCTGTTTAACGCAGTATGCTTTTGACCAAGGCATTAAAAAAGATACTTACTCCTTTATAGCAGTCGATGGCCCACATGAATCAAAAATTGACACTGAAGGTTGGGTGCATTTAAAAATGATTGATGTAAAAGCGGTTGAAAAAAATATTGAAGGCGATGTTACTTTTTATGTATTAAACACAGGCTCTCCTCATTATGTAGAATTTGTTGATAGTGTAAATAGTGTGGATATAGTGGGCCTAGGACAAATGATTCGATACAATGAAAGATTTAAAACAGAAGGTATTAATGTAAATTTTGTTCAACAGGATGAAGGGCAACTATTTGTTAGAACTTATGAGCGTGGTGTAGAGAATGAAACATTCAGTTGTGGTACAGGCGTCACTGCATCTGCCCTAATTGCAGGCATTGAAAAATTAGGGGAACAAAGAATTAATATTGAAACCCTGGGCGGGAAACTAGCAGTTAGTTTTAACAATAGAGGAGATAATATATTTGACAATATTTATTTAATGGGCCCTGGTACCTTTGTTTTTAGCGGGGCATTAGAAATATAAAGAATAGATATATAAACACTTGGTATAAAAATTTACTGAAAATTTAAATACTAGAATTTATATACTGGAAATTTAATTCAAACTTTAATAGTTTATTATGGCTTTATTCAACGTTCGTGTCTACGGCTTACTACTAGACGCTCAAAATAGATTACTGGTGAGCGATGAATATATTAGAGGTGAGTTTTTTACCAAGCTTCCTGGTGGAGGGCTTGAATTTGGAGAAGGCACTAGAGATGGCTTAGCTAGAGAGTTTATGGAGGAAACTGGTATTACAGTGACTGTAGGAGCACATTTATATACCACCGATTTTTTTCAAATATCCGCTTTCAATAAAAAAGATCAAATCATTTCCATTTATTACATGGTAAGTAGCACAGAATGTGCAAAGATTAAAACCAGTAAGAAAAATTTTGACTTTAGTTCAGAGCAAATTGCAGATAAAAAAGGCACTTTCGAGTCCTTCCGCTGGGTAAATTTTGAGAGCTTGAATGAAGACAGCATGAGCCTACCTATTGACAAAGTAGCTATTCAAATATTGAAGCAAAGTTTTTAAACTTCATTCTCCAACCCCATCGCTTGCAATTTCATTTTCTTGGCAAGATCATGCCCCAAATAATTTTCAATTCTACCTTGAATAAAAGCAATTAAGGGCGTTAATACAATGGCCATAGTAAACTTATATATATAGTTCACCACACATACAGCTAGCACGGTTGACCAACTCCAACCATTACCAATTTTAAAAGCAATAAATAAAACCACGAAGCTGTCTACCAATTGAGAGACTAAGGTTGAACCAGTGGCACGTAGCCAAATCATTTTATCACCCGTCATTTTTTTAATTCTATGAAAAACATATACATCAATAAACTGACTTACTAAAAAGGCAATTAAGCTTCCAAGTATTATCCACATGCCTTGTCCAAAGATGGATTCAAATGCCAATTGCATGCTTGGTATTCCATCTGCGGTTTTAGATTCTACCCAAAATTGTGCAGGTGCAACATGCATAGCTACATAAAACATTATAAAAGCATAGCTAATTAAAGCTACTGCCGTATAACTAATTCTACGCACTGCTTTTGGCCCAAAATATTCATTCACTATATCGGTAATCACAAATTCAAGAGGCCATAACAAAACGCCACAGGTTAAATTAAAAGAAAGATTCGACTCTCCAAATAATGTAAAATTAGAGGGCGCCATGCCAAATACTTTTTCTAAAGAAAATATTTTACCCCCTATACATTCAGCAATTAAGGCATTGGCTACAAAAAAAGCGGTGATGCCAAGAAATAATTTAGTGGGTTTGTCTTTTAAAATAGAATGAATCATGTTTCAATTTAAATAATAAGTAAGATAATTTGTAACAATAACATCAAAAGGTTAATGATTGTTTGCCAATGGGGTAAATCAATGCTCTTTTTTCTAATTAAATTAATGATAAACCAAATAACAAAGATCAAATTCACAAAAGGAGCCATTTCAAGGCCTAAAACAGCCATAAAATTAGCCAGATCTGCAGGTATTTTTAACCATGATAAAAAGAGAAAAGCGGTAGTAAATAAATAGAAGGCATTGCAGATAATGGCAAGCTTAGCGGTAAAGGCAAAAGAGGTACTATTTTTCATTCTATTTGTTAATATTTACAAGGTACTAAAATTACTTAAAAAGCCTTTTTAGTCGTAGGTTTGTTAGTATAAATATATGAATATGTTGAAGTCTATTTTCAAGTCGGCCCTACCCCATATTATTGCTGTAGCCATATTTGCCATTGTGGCCATTATTTATTGCAAGCCCGCTTTGGAAGGCAAGGTATTACAACAATCAGATATTACCCAGTGGAAAGGAATGGCGCAGGACGCATTTTCATTCAAAGAAAAATATGGCTATACCCCCTTATGGAGCAATAGTATGTTTGGGGGTATGCCCGCTTATCAAACTACAGGAGTGGGCGGCTTCGAATATTCAGTTGGTTGGATCGATCAACTCTTAACTTTAAGATTAGCAGAACCTATTAGTTTATTTTTCTTAGCAAGTTTGTGTTTTTACTTTTTAGCACAAGTACTTGGTTTTAATACCATCATAAGTGTAATTGGAGCATTAGGGTATAGTTATGCTACATACAACCCCATTATTGTAACAGTGGGCCATATTACTAAAATGCATTCAATTGCTTATTTGCCTTTATTCATTGCATCATTACTGGTTTTATACCAAAAGAAATATTTACTGGGAGGAATATTAACTTCCATTGCAACAGTGCTTCTAATTCAAGGAAACCATATTCAAATAGACTATTATGGTGTGCTAATAGCAATAATCATGTCTGTTTACTTTCTTATTGTATGGATTAAGAATAAAGAGTACACCCATATTTTAAAAACTTTAGGCATTGGACTTACAGCAGGTATTATAGGATTAGCAGTCAATGCTCCTTTATTATTGAGTACCTATGAATATGGCAAAGAGTCTATCAGAGGCGGGAGTAAATTAATTACAAAAGACTCTAAAACAACTTCATCAGGTTTAAATAAAGACTATGCATTAAGCTATAGCATGTATAAATCGGAACCGTTGGTATTAATGTTCCCTCATATATATGGCGGGGCAAGTGATCCTAATGCCATTGATCCAGCAAAATCAAAAGCTATTGAAACATTGCAACAAATGCAGCCTGAGGTGGCTCAACAATTACAATCCTTTCTTTCTTTTTACTGGGGAGGTATAGGTTTCACAGCAGGGCCTCCTTATGTGGGTGTTATCATTTGCTTCTTTGCTCTACTTGGCTTTTCTGTAAAAAACAATAAACATAAATGGTGGATAGCTGCTACTATTATTCTTTCATGTATGTTAAGCGCTGGAAGTTATTTTGAATCATTCAATGTATTTATATTAAATAATATTCCGTTTTATAACAAATTCAGAGCCCCTAGTATGATTATGGTTATCCCTACCCTCTTATTAGGCATTATGGCTTTATATGGGATGGCTGAAATAAGTACAGAAACAAGTTTGAAAAATATTATAAACAAGTATAAATTAAGTTTTATTTTAACTGGACTTATTCTTTTAAGCGTGTTGTCCATTTACTTTACCAGCGATTTCAAAAGCGATAGCGAAAGAAATTTAATTGAACAAATAGCTAAAATTCCAGATGCGAACCAAAGAGCGGTTTTTGAAACACCTGCTCGCGATTTAATCAATGCCATTGCAACAGATAGAAAAGGCATGATTGAAGGAGATGTCGTAAAATTCTTTATATATATTGTATTAATTTTTGCTTTGGTTTTATTAGCTATCAAAAAAGTAATCAATCAAACAGTATTATTAGTTGCATTTGGAATTTTATCCATGATAGATTTATTTCAAGTAAATTTAAAATATTTGAATGCTGATACTTTTATAGAAGCGAATGAAAATGAAAATGCTTTCGCCTTAAGCCCCATTGACATTGCTTTAAAAAAAGATACCTCTCAATACAGGGTATTAGATATGAGAGGCGGCATTAATAATGCATTTAATGGTGGCGCAATAGTTGCTTATAATCATAAAACAGTTGGAGGCTACCATGCTGCTAAATTGAGCATTTATCAAGACCTTATCGAAAATCAATGGTATAAGTTTCCGAATTGTATGCCTACTATGAATATGTTAAATACCAAGTATGTTATTACTGGAAATTTAGCCAATGATACCATTCCCAATAAAGATGCCTTGGGCAATGTTTGGTTTGTAAAAGGTATTCAAGTAGAAAAAGGACCTGCAGAAGTAATGAAACGATTAGATAGTTTCAACCCCAAAGACACAGCCGTTATAGAAGAAAAGGACAAAATAGAGTCTTTGAGTAGTTTAGAATATGATGAAAATGCAAGCATAGCACTTGTCAATAATAAAAATGATGAAATAAACTATACAAGTAGCTCTACAAAAAAACAACTTGCAGTTTTTAGTGAAATTTATTACAATTTAGGCTGGAAGGCTTATATCGATAATGTAGAAGCCCCTATAGTAAAAACAAACTATGTTTTAAGAGCTTTAGTAGTACCTGCAGGCAATCATGCTATTAGATTTGAATTCAAACCAATTACTATTAAAAATTCTATTGTAGCAAGTACATATGCATCTATTTTATTATGGTTAAGTATAGCAGCTATGGTATTGATAGCTTTCAGAAATAAGCAAAAAAGTATTTAAGCACTCATGAATAAAATTGCTATAATTATTATTACTTATAATAGGCCAGCAGATATGTTGGCTTTAGCAATGAATATTGAGAAGCTTAGATCCAAAAAAGAATTATTAGAAGAAGTAATTATTGTTAATAATAATTCTACTGAATCTTATGATGCAGTAAAATCATTTATACAAGAACATACCTCTACCCCTTTTAAATTCATAGAATCTAAAGAAAATTTAGGGGTATCAAGGGGTCGTAATTTTGCCATTGAGCAATCAACAGCTCTTATACTAGTTTTAATAGATGACGACGCAGAATTTCAAGATGTGGATGTTTTAGAACGTATCAATAACTCCGTAAACGAGAACCCCAATGCTGGCATATTAGCAATGAAAATATTGTACTTTCAAAATAAAGAATTTCAGATTAATTGTTTCCCCCACAAGTCTTTTGAAAAAAGAAAGAACCTACACATATTTGACACTTATTATTTTGCAGGTTGTGGCAATATTATACAAAAAGAAGCCTTTATTAAAGCAGGCGCATTCCCTACCGATTTTTTTTACGGAATGGAAGAATATGATTTGAGTTATAGACTTATAGATAAAGGCTATACCATCAAATATATTGCAGATATTGTTTTATTACATAAAGAATCGTCTGAAGGACGACAAACTAAGTCTGATAAATTAAAAGGCATGTGGGTGAACAAAACTAAAGTAGCCTGGAGATACTTACCTTTGTCTTGTTATTTAACAACTGCTATGATGTGGTCTTTGTTCTTCTTGCTGAAGTCTAAATTTGATTTAATTGGGTTTCTTAAAGGTTGGGCTGCAGTTGTGTCAATACCATTTAAGGAGAAGAGGAAGATAGTAACTAAAAGTACTATTGAATACCTTAATAAAGTGGAAGCAAGAATTATATATTAAAAATGAATAATTATGAATGAATTAGAACAATATTTCGAAAAGAATGACAAAAGGTTGATTAATAAATATCAACATTATTTCGATGTTTATGATAGGCATTTTAGTAAATACAAAGGACAAGAAATTACTATTGTAGAAATAGGTGTTTTCCAAGGTGGTAGTCTTCAAATGTGGAGATCTTACTTTGGCCCAAAAGCTAAAATATGGGGAATAGATATAGACCCAAGATGCAAATTACTAGAAGAAGAAAATATTAATATTATAATCGGATCTCAAGAAGACGAAAGCTTCTTAGAATCAATATATGACATAACGGGTCCCATAGATATATTGATTGATGATGGCGGACATACACAAAAACAACAAATAACAACATTTAATATTTTATTTGATAAAATAAAAGATAATGGCGTTTACCTATGCGAAGATGTGCATACATCCTATTGGCTATCTTATGGTGGAGGTCACAAAAGAAAGGGCACATTTGTTGAATTTGCAAAAAATTTAATTGACAAATTAAACGCTTTTCATTCAGAAGAAAATAATTTACAAGTAGATAGGTTTACAAAGACAGCAAGGTCAATCCACTATTACGATAGTATTGTTGTAATTGAAAAAGGCATAATTACAAAACCAACATCTAAAATGACAGGCGAATATTCATTTGAAAATAAAAATAAAATAACGTTAATAGAAAAATTAATGTTACAAATTATTATACACTTAAATAAATTACTTAGAATTTTTAAGCTACCTGGTATTTATATAAATAAAATGATCGAGATTTTAAGTAAAAAAGTTGGATAAAATAAAAATCAAAAAATGATTATTGGGAATGGATTAATAGCTAATGTATTTGGAGATTATAAAGAAAATGACAACTATGTCATTTTCGCATCTGGCGTCTCTGATTCTACAAATATGGATGAATCTGCATTTAAAAGAGAAGAGCAGCTTTTAAATGAAATAACTACTTTATACAAAGAGAAGATTATTATTTATTTTAGTACATGTAGTATATATGATACTCAAAAAAAAAGTACCCCCTATGTATTACATAAATTAAAAATGGAAGAGATTATTATTAGTAAAAATATTAATCATTTGATATTTAGAGTCTCTAATCCAATTGGCTTTACAAAAAATACATCCACTTTTTTCAATTACTTTATTGATAAAATAAATAAAGATGAACAATTTGAATTATGGAATAATTCTTATAGGAACATAATTGATATAGAAGATATGTTTAAAATATGTGATTACATTATTAAAGAAAAAAAATATATCAACAGTATAATTAATATAGCAAATCCTAAAAACTATAAAATTCAGACAATTATTACAGCAATAGATAAATATTTTAACAAGAAAAGCAACTATAAAGTAATTGAAAAGGGAAGCGAACCACTTATTAATACTACTACTGCGGAAGATGTTATAAGTATTTTGAAAATAGAAATAAATGAGGGATATATTGAAAAACTTCTTTCTAAATACTTCCCAAAAAAATGAGTACCAAAAGAATAAATATTAAACTAGTTACTGAATTAGTTATAATGTACCCATTTGTGCTTATGGGTAAACTTTATGCTACTTTGCGTCCATTAAAAACTAAGCACAAGGTTTTCTTATTATATCCTAATGCTGATATAGGAGGTTCTATTCAAGTAAATATTGATTTAGCGAATTGCTTAAAGGATAAAAATCCTTTAATTATATTTTCTAAAAAGGGTAAAAACAACCAATTTAAATATAAATACGACAAACTTAATTTAAAGATATTTGACATTCATAAGATGATAGATAATAAGTTATTCCATTTTATGAATTTTATATATAGAGGCATAATCGCTAAATGGGCAGAACAACAAAAAATTGAAGCAGTTATAGGAGGAGAATGTATCTATTTTTACAAAGTAATCCCTCACTTAAGGAAAGAGATTAATAGAATTGAAATACTTCATGTAGACAAATGGAATAAATACACCATTGGATTCATAGATCAAATAAGTACAAGAGTTTTCAGCACAGAAAAGCTGAAAGATAAAATTGAAAAACAATATTTAGAAAATAAAATTCCTGAAAACTATTTTAGTAAGCTACATTTTATAGAAAACGCATTAGAAATTGCCGAATACCCAAATAATTCAAATAACATTTTACAAATTTATTTTATTGGCAGGGGTGCTTTACAAAAAAGGGTTCATTTAGTGGCAGAAATTGCAAAAAATATTCATCAAACTAATAAACCTATCAAATTTAATTTTGTGGGAGATGTTGATAAGATTATTAACCCAGCACTTTACCCCTATTGCAATTTTCATGGTAGCATAAATGACGAAAGCGCATTAGAAGAAATTTATCAGAAATCGGACGTTTTAATTATGACATCTTCTTATGAAGGGCTGCCAGTGGTTGTAATGCAGATGATGGCTCATGGTAAAGTAGTAGTATCAACAAATGTCAACAGCATACCAGATTATATTATTCACAATCAAAATGGGCTACTTATTAATGCCACTAATGAGTTAGACATAATTAAAGAAGGGGTTGATCATATTTTAACATTATACGAAAATCCAGCATTGAGAAAAACTTTCGGAGAGAAAAGCAAACAAATAGCAAAAGAAAAATTTAGTACGGAGATTTTTTGTAAGAAATATAACAACTTAGTTACTAATTCATAAGTCTATTATAAAGATAACAACAGGTCATATATGATTTTGAAAAAACGCCCATTTTTAATAATTGAAATGGTATTACAGATTGAAAAATAATAATGTTTTTAACTGATTTGGGTATAGGTAAACTAGTGTATAAAGAGAATTGTTCTATATTTTTTATTTTTAAATTTCTAATTAACCTCCACCAAGCATCAAACAAAATAATATCTCTAAAAAGCATATCTCCATACTTTGAATGAAGTATCATTATTTC
>Ga0315899_10001899_pt1 | contig 23582 bp, 18 predicted proteins | sample LakEriMetagenome_2_FD_203518 | JGI IMG/M metagenome (GOLD analysis project Ga0315899, IMG submission 203518) | Freshwater fungal communities from buoy surface, Lake Erie, Ohio, United States - Buoy 4 MA112 | ecosystem: Environmental > Aquatic > Freshwater > Lake | place: USA: Lake Erie, Ohio... | reverse complement strand
TCAAGGGCTGCAATCAGCGCCTTAATCTGAACCTGCGCATCATTGCCAGCGCTTCCAATCTGGTTACTAACATCTTTCGCGGCGCTGGTCACAACAGGCAAATGCTTGCGGAGCTGTTCCAAATTTATATTGGCGGCGTTGCTCACCGATTCCAGTGTCTTTGCCTTTTCATCGCTATCGGCAAGAGCCGCCGACAGCATCTGTGCGGAATCCACGAGATTTTTTGAAGACTGGCGTCCTAATGTTTCCAGTTCGCGCGCATTTTGCGATAGAAATTGACGTGCGAGCGATATTTCTTCGTTCACCGTCCGCATCCGGATTGCAAGCGCATCGCTCTCGGCCCGCAACATTCTCGCGACCTTGCCAAAACGCACGGCCTCTCGGCTACTATTGCGCATGGAAAGCAACCACAGCACCGCAATTAAAAGCGCAGGAATGACCCATGTCACAATCAGGGTGACTATCCGATCATTGGTCATGCTGAATTGCGCTTCAGACCAATAAGTCATGCCAAAAAATGTCGACCATGCTGCAAACGCGATCAACAACAGCGCAGGGGAAAGATAACGCCCAGTACCCATGCGGTGCAGCGCTTCGTCGGAAATATCATAATTTTCCGCTGCGTAATCATCTTCGTCGGCGCCTTCCGCATGGCTGCTGACAGGCGGTACAGCCGTTTCTGGATCGGTTTCAGTGATTTCGCGGTTCAGGCCGACGATTTTGGAGCGTGTAGTCATAAAGTCCCATTTAACACATTATTCGGCGAGAGAAACGCAAACTTATCATATTGCGGAACCGGAAATGAAATGATGGTCACCTCAGGCGTATTTTGCCCCGGAGATCACAAAGCGATTAACGAAATTGAACACTTTAGCGCCTGTGTATTGGCAGGTATCTCATATTTCTGTTGGCAAAACGGTCTTAACATTCATATCGGGAACATGCTCTCCGTTCGAAATCCGAACTTACCTACAATCGCGTTGCTCTCGGTCGCGGGCAATGATGATATTGAACAGGATGCGTCAAAAGGTGTCGGGCGTCCCGACTTGGCCGGTCTGTCCTTGATTGAATATCAGATAATGATGCTTGCGCGTGCCGGGATCCAACAGTTTCTGATTGAAGTGGAAAATATCGACGGTTCGTTAATCGCGCTGGCCGACCGTTGCCGTTTGCGTAAACTGACAGTCGATTTTGTCCAAACGGGCGCGGATATCCTTCACCACATAGATGTCGATGACCGCATATGGGTGCAATCCGGGCAGTTATATGTGCAGCTGGCTTTGATTGAAACGCTTCTGAAATCCAGCGAGAATTTCATCGCAACAATCGATGGCCGAGACGAAAATCGCGCGTTTGAGCGTATAGATATCAATACACGATGGGCAGGTGTCTCGGTTGTTGGATATGATGCTATTGCTATGCTGCGTGATCTGCCAGAAGATTGGAGCATTATGTCATCGCTGCTACGGCAGGCCTTGCTCGCAAAAGTTCCGTTCCGTCCCCTGTCGCAACAGCATGTTCAAAATGGCACGCTGACCGTCCTGACGGGCGCGCAGGATTTTTCGGAACTCAATCGCCAGATACTACGGCGTCGTGTGGCGAACAGGGCAGGGTATGTTGAGGTTTATGTGTTCGGGCCTATCCTTTCCCTTATTGTTCCGCTTATCTGGCAAAGCCCGGCAGCGGTAACTGCGACCAAATTTGCAAGCGCTGTTATAGCGTTAGCGGCCGTTGCATTGGGCTTTGGAAACTTTGCCACAGCCGCTTGTGTTGCGGCATTGTTATCCATCGCGGCGAACGCGCTACGTTTGGCGGTTACAGATGATCCAGATGGTAGTGACAACGTACAAAGCCTGTCTGTTATCACATGGGCACTGATCATATTGGCCATGTTCAGCAGCGTTTATGTGGCGACGTCTTATAATGACAATGGCCTATTTGCGGCGTTTGCCGTGGCTTCGCTCGCTTATCTGGCCGACAAAATGGCCATTACTGGCTGGGCGAAACAAGTGTTGCATTCACCCGCCTCTTTAGCGTTACTTGCTATCATTGGGGCCGCGACCGTTGGGATAACGGCGGCGTTACAATGGCTGATGGTATTGCAGTTGAGCGTCCTGATTATCGCAAGCATGCAGCGTCATGCCGAAGGCCAAGAGTCCAACTAAATTGAAAGCGTAATTAACACCCTATCAAGCCATATTTGTTTGTAGAAGACGAAGGCGCAATCTTTACGCCCCGCCTTCCACTAAATTTTAGCGCGCGTCTAAGCTTGGATAAGGACGATGATTTGGTCCGGTATACAATTGTCGCGGGCGACCAATTTTCTGTGCTGGATCCGAAATCATTTCGTTCCACTGTGCAACCCAACCCACGGTCCGCGATAGCGCAAACAACACGGTGAACATTTCCGTAGGGAAACCAACGGCCGACAGGATGATGCCGGAATAGAAATCTACGTTCGGGAACAGCTTCTTTTCGATGAAATAGGGGTCATTCAACGCCATTTCTTCCAACTGCATCGCAACGTCGAAAATAGGATCGCTGATATTCAGTTCGGCAAGAACCTCACGCACGGTCTGTTGCATGACCGAAGCGCGCGGGTCATAATTTTTGTAAACGCGATGTCCAAAACCCATTAAGCGGAATGGGTCATTTTTGTCCTTCGCCCGCTCAATATAATGCGGGATGCGATCAGGCGTGCCAATCTCACGCAGCATGTTCAATGCCGCTTCGTTTGCACCGCCATGGGCAGGGCCCCAAAGACACGCTATACCTGCAGCGATGCATGCGAAGGGATTGGCACCTGACGAACCGGCTAGACGGACGGTCGACGTAGAAGCGTTCTGTTCATGGTCAGCATGGAGGATGAATATCCGGTCCATTGCGCGTTCAATGACAGGATTTACGACATATTTTTCTGCTGGAACACCAAAGGTCATACGCAGGAAATTGCCAGTGTAAGACAAGTTGTTGTCAGGATAAACAAATGGCTGACCAACCGAATATTTATACGCCATGGCGGCAATTGTCGGCATCTTTGCGATCAAGCGATGACTTGAAATCATCCGATGGGTTGGGTCGCTGATGTCGGTCGAGTCGTGGTAAAAGGCCGAAAGCGCACCGACCACACCGCACATGATGGCCATGGGGTGCGCGTCGCGGCGGAAGCCACGGTAAAAAGTTGCCAATTGCTCATGCAACATGGTGTGCCGCGAGATTGTGTGGCTGAAATTGTCGAGTTGCTCTTTGTTCGGCAGTTCGCCGTTCAGCAGCAGATAGGACACTTCCATAAAGCTAGACTGCTCTGAGAGCTCTTCGATCGAGTATCCGCGATGCAGAAGGATGCCTTTGTCGCCGTCAATAAACGTCAGGGCTGACTCACAACTTGCAGTCGAGGTGAAGCCAGGATCAAAGGTGAAATGGTCTGAGGCCGCATAGAGCTTGCGGATGTCGATCACGTCAGGGCCTTCTGAACCCTGCATGATGGGCAAGTCATAGCTGTTGTCGCCAACGGTGAGCGTTGCGTTTTTATCGGCCATTTTCAAACTCCAAATCTACTAAGCAATTTACCGGGCTGCCCTTTAGAAAGGCATGTTCTTTAAATAATACGGTACGCGGGAGACGCCCGTGACGACAATCTAAGGCCCTTTAAGTGCCACTATTTCATGGGGAGAAAATGGCTATGTCGTTGCCTAGCCCAATGATAGGAAATTTGACGGGCGTCAAGGCAAACAATAGCTTCTTCTTCGTGGATAGATTGTTCTTTCGCCTGATGGTGCTAAATATCTGTGGTGGAACAGGAATTTTGCAGATTGACCGCGGGCAAAGATGCCCGGTTAACTACGCGAAGAACGTTGTTTGTGGTTATCGAAAACTGGCTTGACCGCGAACGCAATCAAACACCCTTATGGCTTCCCGTTGGTATCGGATTCGGCGTCGCATTCTGGCAGTTTTTTGGCACCTCTGCTTGGGCCGGATTGGCCATGGCATGCGCTTCCTTGATGTTTTTCGGGAACTTGGCACCGCCATTTAGCCTGTTGCGACAATTGGCCCGCATGGCTGCAATCACAATATTGATAGGCTTTTCCGTGATTGCCTTCCGGTCAGCAACCGTCGCCCAACCAGTTTTAGGAAAAATATGGATTGGGGAGTTTTATGGACAGATTGAAGCTGTCGAAAATATCTCTGCGCGTAATGTCTATCGGCTAAGGCTCGCGACAGGCAGCAGTTCGGACTTGCCACCTTTTGTGCGTGTGAACCTGTCGCCGGAACAATATCAAGACGATTTTCAACCTGGTGCGATAATTCGGTTGCGCGCGCGTCTGCTGCCACCAGCTGGGCCCAGCTTGCCGGGCGGATATGACTTTGCCAGACGCGCGTGGTTTCAACAGATTGGTGCAACAGGAACGGCTTTGGGAGAGGTGCAACTTTTTCAAAAAGCTGATGGCGACGCAAGGTTTGCGACGCAGCGCGCCGCATTGACCGAACATATATTGGTATCCATGCCGCAAGGGAGCGGCGCAATAGGCGCAGCACTGGCTACCGGTGATCAGGGGCATATCAGCCCCACCGATGCACAGGCTATGCGCGACAGCGGTTTGGCACATCTTTTATCGATTAGCGGCCTGCATGTAACGGCGGTGGTCGGTTTCATTTTTATCGCCGTCAGCCGCCTTTTGTCTTTGTCATCATGGCTGGCACTGCGGATATCCATTCCCGTCGTTGCCGCAGCAACGGCAGCTTTGGGTGCACTTGCTTATACGTTGTTCACAGGAGCAGAAGTGCCAACGGTTCGTTCTTGCATCGCGGCTATCCTTATCTTGATTGCACTGGCCTTAGGGCGGGACGCGCTAACGCTTCGATTAGTGGCCTTTGGCGCGTTAACAGTGCTGATATTCTGGCCCGAAGCGATGGCTGGCCCCAGTTTTCAGCTCAGTTTTGCCGCCGTTGCGACAATTGTGATCATGCATGATCTGCCAGTTGTTAAACGCTTTACTGAAAGGCGTGACGAAAGCTTTTTCAAAAAGGCCTTACGGGCGTTGGTGTCGCTTATAATCACGGGTGTTGCAATTGAGATTGTCCTGACCCCCATTGCCTTATTTCATTTCCATAAGGCCGGACTTTACGGGGCCTTGGCTAATGTCGCGGCCATTCCGATGACGACCTTCATTATCATGCCGTTGGAAGCGTTAGCGCTGGTTTTTGACGTGGTTGGCTTGGGTCAACCATTTTGGTGGATGGCGGGGCAGGGTATCGTGGCGATATTGGCGCTCGCGCATGCTGTCAGTAGCCTGCCCGGTGCGGTCACGATGATGCCTGCGATGCCGATATGGGCCTTTGGAGCCTTTGTTATAGGTGCGTTGTTATTTGGATTGCTGAAAACTGGCGTCCGCTTTTTAGGTGTTCCGATATGCGCGATTGGCATTATCGCAATGCTGCTGGCGCCACGTCCGGATATTTTGGTGACGGGCGATGGCAAGCATTTGGCTTTGGTCAGTACAGATGGAGATGTTGCATTGCTGCGCGGCAGGGCGGGGGAGTTTATGCGGGGGATGATTTCTGAAAAAGCCGGAAGCGATACAGAAGCGACACAGATTGAAGATTGGCCTGGTGTCCACTGTACGGCCGACAATTGCGTGGTTGTCCTGACGGGGGAGGAGCGTTCATGGACATTACTTGCCACTAGAACACGTAACCCAATACCGTCCATGGAAATGGCCGCAATATGTAAACGTGTCGATATCGTCGTCAGCGACCGATGGTTGCCGAAATCATGCAATCCAAAATGGATAAAGGCGGACCGCCGATTGCTTGAACAAACGGGCGGCCTGGCCTTTTATCTGGACGCGCAACGCGTGGTAACCGCGAATGAAAATAGCCGTCATTTACCCTGGGTTCAGGCTGCGCATGCCGCGCGCGCGGCGGATACATCCCGTCAATGATATCGGCGAAGCAGTCCGGCCAGCTTACCCTGCACCTCAACCTCGTGCTGCGCATAATATTGCGGTTCATAACTGCCATTGGCGGGATCAAGACGGATCTGCTGACCTTCACGGCGCAGATATTTCAACGTTGCTTCCTCACCGCGCACCAACGCCACCACAATTTCGCCATCGCGCGCGGTATTTGCCTTACGGATAAGGGCATAATCGCCATCCAATATTCCCGCCTCAATCATCGAGTCACCGGACACCTCAAGCGCATAATGCTCTCCAGCACCCAACAATGCCATCGGCACGGACAATGAATTTTGACCTTCAAGCGCCTCAATCGGCACACCAGCGGCAATCTTGCCATGGAGTGGGATTTCCATGACGTCATTGGCGGCAACAGGAATCTGAATATGCGGCTTGGTTTCCTTTGCAGGGGCAAAGCGTGCCACATTGTTACCACCCAAGTTCCCGCCTTCGGGCATTTTCATAACTTCAAGCGCCCGCGCACGGTTGGCCAACCGCCGAATGAAGCCGCGTTCTTCCAACGCACCAATCAAACGGTGCACCCCGGATTTACTCTTCAGATCAAGCGCTGCTTTCATCTCCTCAAAAGAGGGAGAGATGCCGCTTTCATCCAGTCGCTGGTTAATGAATAGAAGCAGTTCGTGCTGTTTCGCTGTGAGCATATTCAGGGTTCCATCCTGTTGAACATGAATGGAACGATTAGAGAACAAAACAGGTTAAGTCAAGAACAATCGCACATCTTGTGTCCAGATTCTACGACAGGCGTATATATTGGACCATTGAGCCTTTGGGTCTTGGCGGGACATGAGGCTGCTGAATGAGCAGCGCATTGGCTTGAGATAAAGTGCGTGTTAGGCCGCTGTCCTGCATCATAAGCGGGGTGATATACCCACCTTCAACCGTCGCGCGCAAATACTCGGCGCGATCTCCGCCTGTTGGTAAGTTAGTCGCGGTCGCCGCCTCAAACAATTCAGGAAGCGGCAAAATGCTGCCCGCCATGTGACGGATTAACGGCAACAGGTACAAAAATGCTGTGACGAAAGCAGAAGATGGATTGCCGGGCAGGCCAAGGACAACCGCATTACCAATCTTGCCAGCCATCAAAGGTTTTCCGGGCCGCATCGCAACTTTCCAGAAATCCATCTGCGCCCCGATGTTCAACAACGCGGTCTGCACCAGATCATGATCGCCAACCGACGCGCCGCCTGTTGTGACGATGATATCCGCTTTCTCGGACAGAGCCAGCAGGCTGGTCTCAAGCGCGGCCAAATCATCGCGCAAGATACCTGCGTCATGGACATCGCAGGGAAGACCCACCAGCATAGCTTGTAACATAGGGCTGTTGGAGCAGGGGATTTGGGCTGGACCAGCGGCTGCACCAGCGGGAACCAATTCGTCGCCAGTGGCGGCAATCGCAATGCGTGGTACGCCGCCTACATGAAGACTGGCATGCCCCGCCATCGCGGCTACGGCAATGGCCCCTGCGTCCAAATATGTGCCCTTTGGTAGAACGGTATTGCCGACCTGAAAATCACTTCCGAGGCGCCGGATATTTGCGCCGAGCGTAGGCGCGCGGTCAACCGTAGCGCGTAAAACATCACCGTCACGCAAGGCATTTTCTTGTATGAGAACGCTATCCGCATTTTGGGGCACATGTGCGCCGGTAAAAATGCGGACAGCCTCGCCCTTTTGCAACGCGCCAGCAAAGGGGTGCCCCGCGGCGCTTTCACCAATTACGCGCAATGGACCGGGAAAATTTTCCACGGCGATGGCATATCCATCCATGGCGGACAGATCGGCCGCTGGTTGTGTGCGCATGGCAGTCAACGGTGCGTGCAAATAATGCCGCACGGCCTGCATTAATTCGCGTTCAACAGGGGGTAAAGGAGAGGCCAAAGCCAGTAATCTGGCCTGCGCTTCTGCAACCGAGATCATGCGCGATAGTCGCCCGATTTACCGCCAGTTTTGGACAGCAAGCGCACGTCCGAAATGATCATCGATTTATCGAGCGCCTTGGCCATGTCATAAAGGGTGAGCAAGGTGACGGTAACGGCGGTCAACGCCTCCATCTCGACGCCCGTCGGGCCATTCAACCGCACCCGCGCTTCCACACGAATGGCCGATGTCTCATATGCAAATTCAACACTGATTTTGGACAACATTAGTGGGTGACATAAAGGGATAAGGTCACTGGTCTTCTTCGCCGCCATAATGCCAGCGATGCGCGCTGTGCCCAATACATCGCCTTTTTTCATATTACCCGCGCGTATTGCCGCAAGCGCCTCGGCGGACATGCTAATACGCCCTTCGGCAACAGCCTCCCGCGCGGTGTCTGCCTTAGCTGATACATCGACCATATGCGCCCCACCGTCGGCGTCGAGATGCGTAAGATCAGTCATGACCCGACAAAAGCCTTTCTGTTGCAGATTGAATATCATCCTGCCGCATCAGGCTCTCCCCGACAAGGAAGGTATTTACGCCGGCCTGTGCCATCCGCAGGCAATCGCCGTGCGTTGAAATGCCGCTTTCACAGACAAGTAAAATGTCATCCGGCACAAGTTTTGCCAGACGTTCTGTTGTCGCCAAGTCTACCTCAAAGGTTTTCAAATTGCGGTTGTTCACGCCGACCAGCTTGGATTTCAGATGTTTGAGCGCACGTTCCAGCTCGGCCTCGTCATGGACCTCCACCAGAACATCGAGGCCTTCCTGCTGCGCGGCATCCTCAATCTCGATCATCTCAACATCGTCCAACGCCGCAACGATAATCAAAATCGCATCGCCACCCATTGCGCGTGCTTCGGCGCATTGCCATGGGTCCACCATGAAATCCTTGCGGATCACGGGAAGGTCACATGCGCCGCGCGCCACGATCAGATAATCCTCATGCCCCTGAAAATATGGTGCATCGGTAAGCACCGACAGGCAGGCAGCGCCACCTGCCTGATAAGCCGCTGCATGCGCCGCTGGGTCGAAATCTGCGCGGATTAGGCCTTTGGAGGGGCTAGCTTTCTTGATCTCCGCAATCAACGCAATACCGGCCTGGCTTTTGGCGCGCAAAGCTGCCTCAAACCCGCGAGGGGCCGACGGCGTTGGCCAATGTGCCAAGCCTTTTGGCTTGCGTTCTGAAACCTCGAGCCGCTTGGTCGCGCAAATTTCTGCAAGCTTGTCCGACATCAATAGGCCACCCAACAATTAAGAAGTGCATTAGCAAGCCCTTTGTCTATGGCTTCCCCTGCTTCTTCCACGCCCTCTGGCATCGTTTTGACGACACCCGCGACGATCAGGGCGGCTGCGGCGTTGAATAAGACGGCGTCCCGATAGGCGCCATGCTCGCCTTGAAGCAGCCTGCGCAACGCAAGCGCATTATACTGCGCATCACCGCCCCGAATGGCTTCGACGGGGTAAGAGGGAAGGCCGGCATCCGCCGCCGTTGTGCGCTGGTAGCGAACGCCGTCGGGTTCAACGATCGCAACGGCATTGCCGCCAGCAAGACTCAATTCGTCTAAGCCTTCTTCGCCGGAAATGATCCGCGCATGCTCGGTGCCCAAATGATGCAGCGCCTCTGCATAAGCAGGAACATAAGCGGGGTTCGCAATGCCTATAAGCTGCCGCTTAACTCGTGCCGGATTGGCGAGAGGACCCATCAGATTGAAAATCGTGCGTTGCCCAATACGCTGACGGATCGGCTGGATACGCTTCATCGCGGGATGATGATTGGCAGCGAACAAGAAGCAGATGCCCAAGTCCTTCAATGTTTCCTCCGCATTCTGTCCCGCGCGTTCCATGTTCAGGCCAAGCGCTTCCAACGTGTCAGCTGCCCCAGCCTTGGATGATGCCGCGCGATTGCCATGCTTGGCGACAGGCACGTCACAAGCCGCAACGACCAAAGATACGGCGGTGGAGACATTCAACGTATGATGACCATCACCACCCGTACCACAAACGTCTATTGCACCCTCTGGTGCGTCTATGGGGATTAAACGGTCACGCATTGCCTGCGCCGCAGCCGCAATTTCTACCATCGTCTCGCCACGCGCAGTCAGTGCAATTAGAAAGGCTTCAATTTCATCATCTGACGCACGCGCATCCAATATATCGGCAAAGGCCTGCGCGGCCTCGTCATGGTCAAACGGACTACGCGGGTCGGGTAGCCTGACAAAGGCGCTCACGGATAATCTCTTTGGAATTTGTCGGTGACCGCCAAACCCGCAATGCGCATGAAATTTGCCAACATGGCGTGCCCATGTTCAGTCGCAATGCTCTCGGGATGAAACTGCACACTGTGAATCGGCAAGCTGGTATGGCGAAAGCCCATGACATGGCCGTCGTCGCTGGTGGCATTTACAACCAAGCTTGTGGGAACATTCTCGACGATTAACGAATGATAGCGCGTCGCTTGAAACGGCGAGGGCAATCCTGCGAACAGGCCGCTATTATCATGCGTGACTGGCGAGGTTTTGCCGTGCATTAAACCGCCACGGGCGACGGTGCCGCCAAAATGTTGCCCAATGGTCTGGTGTCCAAGGCAGACGCCCAGCAACGGCTTTCCGGCATCAGCGCATGCGGCAACAAGATCAAGGCTCACGCCCGCTTCATTTGGCGTTTTTGGTCCGGGTGAAATCAGGAACGCTTGCGCGCCCGATGACAAAGCTTGCCCTGCGGAAATGTCGTCATTGCGGACAACTTCTACCTCAGCGCCAAGCTCCATAAGATAATGGACAAGGTTCCAAGTAAAGCTGTCATAATTGTCGATGACTAAGATCATGCGGCGTACCTAGCGACTTTGCCGCGTGGGTGGAAGAGGCACTATTGCCCGAACTTCGCTTCACCGGCGACGCGAATGGCCTCGCGTGCGGCGGCGATGAGTGCGCCAGCCTTGGCCTCACATTCGCGCTGTTCATATTCAGGGTTGCTGTCGGCAACGATTCCAGCGCCAGCCTGCACATGCATGATGCCGTCTTTCACCACCGCTGTGCGCAAAACGATGCAGCTGTCCATGTCCCCATTGGGGGAGAAATAGCCGACCCCGCCGGCATAAGCACCGCGGGTTTCAGACTCCAGCTCGGCTATAATTTCGCACGCGCGAACTTTGGGTGCGCCGGACACTGTGCCTGCGGGAAAGCCAGCGAATAAGGCGTCAATCGCGTCTTTATCATCGGCAAGCTCGCCCACAACATTGGATACTATGTGCATCACATGGCTGTAAAACTCGACCATATAGCTGTCGGTAACCGTAACGCTGCCGCCCTTGGTCACCCGGCCCACATCGTTGCGACCAAGGTCGAGCAGCATGAGGTGCTCGGCCCGCTCCTTGGGGTCGGCCAGCAGGGAGGCCTTGTTTTCCGCGTCTTCAATGCTGCTTTTGCCGCGCGGCCGTGTTCCCGCAATGGGACGGATCGTCACTTCTCCGCCACGCGCACGCACCAATATTTCCGGGCTTGAACCGATAAGCGCAAAACCCGGAAGGTCTATGAAGTACAGGAATGGGGAAGGGTTTATGCGGCGCAATGCGCGATAGAGATGTACAGGAGGTAGATCAAAGGGCGCGGTGAATCTTTGCGCTAGTACCACTTGGAATATGTCGCCCGCCTGTATGTAATCCTTGGCGGCAGCGACCATGTCTGCATAGCGTCCGGCGGGAAGGACAGGTTGCAGCTTCAGCTCTTGCCCATCGTTCTGCGCCATTGGCTCTGCCTGGGCAACATGTCCCGCATCGAGCAGCCGTTCTGCCTCATCCAAACGCTCATGCGCGCGCGCAACGGCGTTCGTGTCCGCCATACCCGTCCAGACTGGCGACACGAGGAACATTTCGTCCTTCAAACGATCAAACAAAAGAATGACGGTTGGCCGCACAAACAACATGTCTGGCAATTCCAACGCCGACTGCGGCGCACGGGGAAGTTTTTCAACAAGTCCAATCGTCTCATAGCCGAAATAGCCGACAAGACAGGCAAGGGCAGGTGGCAGTTCTTCGGGAACATCCATCCGACATTCCGCCGCCAAGGCGCGCAAGGCATCGAGCGACGGCAGTGGGGAGGGGACGAACGCTTCCCGATCGGTCATCCATTGGCAGTTGATTTCTGCCTTGTCGCCAGCGGCGCGGAACACAAGGTCAGGTGCTATTCCGATTAGACTATGGCGACCGCGTGTTTCGCCGCCCTCGACCGATTCCAAAATAAAATCGCCGCGCTCTGCCTCAAATAATTTCAGTGCAGCCGACACCGGTGTTTCGGTGTCGGCGATGCGCTTTCGCCAAATGAGCTGCGGCTTAGTTGCCGTCACGATTTGTCAGGCGGGTGCGGAGTTCTTCTATCCCGCCCTCATTCTTTTCAACACCAGCATTTTTCGCTGCAGATACAATCATCTGTGCGGCATATTCCTGCTGCAAAATACCTGTCAGCTCTTGCTTGCGGGCCATCAGCATGGGCGCGTTACCACCCGCATCACCCTTTATCACGTCGGTAAGATGTACCACATACCAACCGCGATCTCCACTCGCCGCAAGAATTTTTGCCGTGCCCTTTTTCATAGCGAACATCATTGACAATGGTGGTGGAGCAGGCTGACCATTGCGTGAAATATCCGCGCGGGTACCGTTAAGGCGCTCAACTTGAGCGCCCTTGATACCTGCGGCGGTAAGCGCTGACTGAAGCGGCCGGCCCGCATCTACGGCCTTGCGCATTGCATCCGCTGCGGCACGAGCGGCCTTTGCGCCTTCCGACAACGCCCATTGTTGTTGAACAATGCTGCGAACGCTATTCAAAGGCGGTGGTGCCGCTTCTTCGAAGTCCGCAACTGCAATCATGGCGAATTTTTCACCAGGAATCAGCTCAATCAATTGGGCCTCGCCGCTAGTTTCCATCTGAAATGCTGCAGGCAACATGGCTGCCATTTCTGGGATTGGTTTATAGGCGGGATTGCTGATGTCCTGCCCAGTCGCAAGCAACTTAGGCGAAGTGTTGATTGTTAACCCATTTTGTTTTGCCACATCGGAAATGGTTGCGCCGTCCGCGAACGCATCTTCGATCTCGGACGTCATTTCTGTCAGCATTTCTTCGCTGCGCGTTTTGAGCAATTCCTTCTCAATGTCGGCGCGCGCCGCTGCCAAAGACTTTGCCGCCACATTGTTGATGGCGTCGACACGGGCCACCGTCCAACCGAGCTTGCCACGCGCAGGCTTTGCAATGCTGCCCTGTGTCGCGGCAAATACCGCATTGGCTACTGCTGACGTTGTTAAGCTCGTCAAACTGTCTTTGCTGACGTTTATCGATGTCGTCACCGATAGACCTAGCTCTTCAGCAACCGCCGATAGCGCCTTACCCGCAGCAACCTGCGCGACGACAGATTTTGCCGCGGCCTCCGTTGGCACAATCATTTGGCTAATGTTCCGTGTTTGAGAGGCTGCAAACTGCGCGGCATTTGCTTTATAATAAGCTGCAATGTCCGCCTCGGTTGGTTTGGCGCGTTGTGCAATGATGTCGCGCCCAAATATAGCATAGCTGACAGCCCGTTTTTCCGGGATGGTGAATTTTACGGCATTTGCGCCGTAAAACTTCGCCAGCACAGCCTCGCTTGGCGCACGCGTTGGCAAGAATGCTGTCGCCGGAATGGACGCAATCTGTCCGATCCGTTGCTCCAACATTAAAGAAGCATAAGGCAAAACCATGCCGTCAGGCGCGGCTGGTCCGCTGGCGGCTGCGGGTAAAATCTGCTGTGCGAACAAATTTTGTGTCAAATCGTCGCGAATTGCTTTTTCACTGACGCCGATTTGTTGGGCAAAGGCGCGAAACGCGTCGGCGCTGAATTTTCCATCAAGCCCCATAGCGCCAGGGATTTTGCGTATTTCGGAATCTACAAGGCGTTTGCTTACTGCCATGCCATATTCTTCACCAAAAACGGCTATGGCATAGCGGTTAATTAATTGTTCCAAAGTGGAATCCAGCCCGCCGCCATCGACAAATTGTGTCATGTCCAATGTGGGAGTGTTCTGACGCTCCGCCCTCAATTGGTTTTCAAGAGAGTCATTCAGCTCACTTAAGCTGATGTTCTTGTCGCCCACGCGGGCAACGTTACCGCCGCTTAATGCGCCAAAATTACCGGAGCCGCTAACATCGCCAAGGGCAAAGGCAATGGCGATTAATCCAATGAATAAAAGCGCGAAAATCGCACCGAATTTTGAATTAATGAGCGAACGGATGGAGCTAATCATGAACTACGATTTCCTGCGTTTACGGCGCTAAAAGCCTTCTGCGTGCCGCTTTAGGCGGCAAGGCGCTGGCAATCAAGGGATAGACTTGCCCAAATGGCGGAAAGCATGGATAGCCAAGAAAGATTCGTACCGCAGGGTTATAAGGGGTGTCAGATGCGTAAGTTCATTGTCGGCAATTGGAAAATGAACGGCTTGTCCAGTGATCTGGACGAAATAGCGGCAATTTCTGCCGTGGCGCAGCTTCATCCATCGGTGGATTCGGCATTGTGTATTCCAGCTACACTTATCGCGCGTGCCGTTACAGCCGTTGGCGCGTTTCCGATCGGTGGCCAAGATTGCCACATGCAGAAATCTGGCGCGCATACCGGCTGCGTTTCTGGCGACATGTTATCCGATGCAGGGGCTGTGCTGACCATTATTGGTCATAGCGAACGTCGCGCAGCGCAGCAGGAACAGGATAGCGACATTCGCGCCAAAGCTGAAGCGGCGCAGGCAGCGGGTTTGAAGGCTATTGTGTGCGTCGGCGAAACGCTTGAGGAACGCGAATCTGGCAAAGCGTTGGAAATTGTCCTCGGCCAAGTTGCGCATTCCTTACCCGATACTTCGGCAGGCGGATGGCTTAGTGTCGCCTACGAACCTGTATGGGCCATAGGAACGGGCCGTGTTGCGGAACCCGCCGATGTCTCAGAAATGCATGCCGCCATTCGCGCTTCTCTGGTTGCGCGTTTTGGCACGGAAGGACAAAAGATCCGCATTTTATATGGCGGCTCCATGAACGGCGACAATGCCGCGATATTATTGGCAGTGCCAAATGTTGACGGTGGATTGATTGGCGGGGCGAGCCTGACTGCCGCTAAATTCCAACCGATATTGGCTGCGGCCCAAGCCAAGGGCGAATAGCATTGAAGAATTGTTATGCGCTCGCTATGTGGGCGCGATAATCATTGGCGCTTTGCCTTTCAAATTCGGAATTTCTGTCATGGGTATTTTTCATTTCCTCATAGTCCTTCAGGCAATTGTTGCGGCATCGCTTGTTGGCGTCATCTTGATGCAGCGTTCCGAAGGCGGCGGATTGGGCATGGGGGGAAGCCCATCTGGCCTGATGTCTGCCCGCGGCGCAGCAGACTTTTTGACGCGGACAACCACGATTTTGGCGACCGTCTTCATACTTCTGTCGATATCACTGGCCTTTGTTGCCGCAAAAAAGGGCGGTAGCGGTGAAATCGATAATAGCTTGCAACGTACTGAAGTACCTGCGGCGCCGACTGCGCCAGTTACGAATGCTCCGGCGGCGGCGACGCCTGCGGTCCCGGCGCCCGCAAACGAAGTCCCACTCGACAAATAATCAGCTCGGTCGGAAAAACCGTTTTACACAGGTTAATTTGCATCTGCCGGATTCGCGCGCTTGTCTTTTGGTGAAAAGATAGCTTAGGCCTTTTCTCCCATGACACGGTTCATTTTTATCACCGGTGGCGTGGTCTCCTCGCTTGGCAAAGGTCTTATGGCGGCATCGCTTGCGGCCCTTCTGCAGGCGCGCGGCTACCGCGTTCGTATCCGTAAGTTCGACCCTTATCTCAATGTCGATCCAGGCACGATGTCGCCGTATCAACATGGCGAAGTCTATGTGACAGATGACGGGGCCGAGACTGATCTCGACCTGGGCCATTATGAACGCTTCACCGGTGTTTCGGCGCGTCAGTCGGACAATATTACATCTGGCCGGATTTATCAGACGATTATCCAAAAAGAGCGCCGCGGTGATTATCTGGGTGCAACCGTGCAGGTCATCCCGCATGTCACCGACGCTATTAAAGAATTCGCCAAGGCCGAGACACAGGATTTGGATTTCGTTCTGTGCGAAATCGGCGGCACTGTAGGCGATATCGAATCGCTGCCGTTTATTGAGGCCATTCGCCAGTTACGGAACGAGCTGGGCCGTGAACGGACCTTGTCCGTGCATGTCACCTTGGTCCCATATATCGCTGCTGCCGGCGAATTGAAGACCAAGCCCACGCAGCATAGCGTGCGCGAATTGACATCCTTGGGTATTCAACCCGATGTGTTGCTATGTCGTTGCGAACATCCGTTGCCGGAAACAGAGCGGGCGAAAATCGCGGCATTCTGTAATGTGCGTAAAGAAGCAGTTATTCCTGCGTTGGACGCAAAGAGTATTTATGCTGTTCCTCTGCAATATCATGCCGAAGGGCTTGATAATGAAGTATTACGGGCCTTCGGCCTTGAATCGGAAGGTGAGCCTGATCTTGGCCGTTGGGACGATATTATTGACCGCCAATCAAACCCCGAAGGCGAAGTGACCATCGGCGTTGTCGGCAAATATGTGGGCCTTGCCGACGCGTATAAATCACTCAACGAAGCGTTGACGCATGGCGGCCTGTCAAACCGCGTGAAGGTCCACATCAAATGGATTGACGCCGAATTGTTTGAACAATCCGAAGATGACATTGCCACCGCGCTGGAGCCCATGAACGCCATTTTGGTCCCTGGTGGATTTGGCGAACGCGGCTCCGAAGGCAAGATTGCTGCGGTCAAATTCGCGCGTGAACGTCAGGTGCCCTTTTTCGGTATTTGCCTTGGCATGCAAATGGCATGCATCGAAGGCGCGCGGAACACCGCAGGGCTGTCGGGCGCGTCTAGCACCGAATTTGGCCCCACAAGTGAACCTGTTGTTGGCATCATCACCGAATGGATGAGCCAAGAGGGCATTCAAAAGCGCGAAACAGGCGGTGATATGGGTGGCACTATGCGCCTTGGGGCTTATGATGCCGTGCTTGCCGGCAACAGCCATGTTGCGTCCATCTACGGCACTCAAGAGATATCCGAGCGGCATCGTCACCGGTATGAGGTGAATGTACATTATAAGAATGCGCTGGAGCAGGGTGGCCTGGTATTTAGCGGCATGTCACCCGACGGGGAACTGCCCGAGATAGTCGAACGTCCAGACCATCCTTGGTTCATTGGCGTGCAATTCCATCCGGAATTGAAATCACGGCCATTTGCGCCGCATCCCTTGTTCGCAAGCTTTGTGAAGGCCGCGGTGAAGCAAAGCCGGCTGGTATAATAAGAAAAGGGTTAATTTGGGGCGGCGCGATTATATCGTCCGCCCCAATGTCTAAGGCTTAGGCCGCGCGCGGTCCTTTTTTTGTGGACGCGTCATCATGTTCAATCACCGTGGAAGCCGCTTTCGGGCCAATCGCTATTTTGCGCGGCTTCAACGCTTCGGGTACTTCACGCACGAGATTGATGATCAAAAGGCCGTCGGCCATGTCTGCATCTATCACATGGATATGGTCGGCGAGTTGAAACCGACGTTCGAAGTTCCGGCTCGCAATGCCCATGTGCAAGAAATCACGATTATCATTGCCTTCAGCTTGCTTGCTGCCTGTTACAATTAGTAGATTTTGCTGCGCCACGATATCGACCTCATCGGTCTTGAACCCGGCGACGGCAACAGTGATCTTATAGTCATTTTCGCCCGTACGCTCGATGTTGAATGGAGGGTAATTTTCATTTTGCGCGGCACGACCTGTGGTTTCTAGCAGCTCGAATAGGCGGTCAAAACCTACGGTATTCCGGCGATAAGGTGTAAAATCAAAACGGTTCATTTCAAATTCTCCATCAAGCAATTTGGTTCTTCGCTAACCCCGCATGTGCAGCGATTAGCATGTTTGTTTTGGAGCCTTTCGGCCTCCGATTGGCAAGATGGGATGTGCCCAAAAAAATGCAAGAGCAAAAAGGCAGAAGAAAAATCATAAGCAATACTGAGCGCATAAGAAACAAGGCCGCTCGGATATTCCGAACGGCCTCGCGCTGCGGCTTTTCTGCCGCGTGGTTTCAGATCTCTACCGGTCCCCACCGGCGTGTCTGATTTTCTCCCTGAACCATCGGCCAAAACGGGCTTTCGAAAAGTTCCTACTCTGCATCATCTTTTGCTTTTCGCTTTGCAAATGGAACCCGACTCTCGCAAACGCTTTTTTAAAAGCTGTTGCGTCCCAGCAACAATGCTTGCCAGCCTTCATGGCGGAACCTAAGTAATGCCTATGCCAAAATCATATATGAATGTCCGCACATGATATTGTCGCGATATGAACGCATGGTCGCACGGCGATATCTGCTTCCCGGTAAAGGCGAGGGCTTTATATTCCTTGTCGCCAGCATCAGCCTGGTCGCGGTTGCATTAGGTGTTGCGGCGTTGATCATTGTGATGAGCGTCATGAACGGCTTTCGCGCCGAATTATTTGATAAAATCGTTGGCCTAAACGGGCATGCGGTCATTCAGGGCTATAGCGGTCGTTTGCAAGATTGGCGTGAAATCCTCACCGATGTGAAACAGACAGACGGCGTGACCGATGCAACCGCGTTGATTGAGCAACCCTTGCTAACGACCTTTAATGGCAGGGTTGAGGCCATTTTGGCGCGTGGCATGTCCGTCAATGATATTCTAAAAAACGATACATTAGAGGGGAAGACGGTAGCGGGCGATTTGCGCAGGTTAAGCCCCGATGAAGACAAGGTTGCGATTGGTTCTCGGCTTGCCCAAAATCTTGGGGTCCAGGTCGGGCAGAGCGTCACGATTATCAACCCCGCCGGTCGCACCACGCCATTTGGTACCGTGCCGCGTGAGATATCCTATGAAGTCGCGGCGATCTTTGAGGTGGGCGTGTATGATTATGACAAGGCTTTTGTCATCATGCCCATTGAGCGTGCGCAAATCCTCATGCTGATGGGGGATGAAATCGGCATGATCGAGATTAAGACGGAAAATCCGGACAAGGTAAACGAGATACTTCGGCCTTTATTGCCCAAGCTTGAGAATAAGGGCCAGATTGTCGACTGGAAAAGCATGAATGCGTCCTTATTCGAGGCTTTGGCGGTTGAACGGGTTGCGATGTTTGTCGTGCTTTCAATCATCGTTCTCGTTGCAGTGTTCAACATCTTGTCGTCACTCATCATGCTGGTGCGCGCCAAAACACGGGACATTGCCATATTGCGGACCATGGGGGCATCCCGCAAATCTTTGCTTAAAATTTTCATGACAGTTGGCTTGTTGATTGGTTCGTCCGGCATTGTTTTGGGCATGATATTGGGGGCGATATTTCTCTATTTCCGGCAGTCCGTCGTGAACTTTATTCAATTTGTGACAGGGCAGAATTTGTGGGACCCATCGATCCGGTTCTTGACAGAATTGCCGTCGCGCACAGACCCGTTTGAAGTTCTGGCAATCTGCGGGCTAGCTTTGCTGTTCAGCTTTCTTGCGACCTTATACCCCGCACTAAAGGCGGCAAGTACGGACCCAGTTCAGGTGCTGCGTTATGAATAATGTCTTGGAACTCATTCATGTTAAACGCAAATTTGTGCAAGGCGATGTAACAATCGAAGTCCTGCGCGGCGTCGATCTTGTTGTTGGCAAGGGTGAATTGGTGGCGTTGCTTGGCCCATCGGGTTCCGGCAAATCGACCATGCTTCAAGCTGTTGGCTTATTGGAAGGTGGGTTTTCGGGGTCCATAAAACTGGACGGTGAAGAAGTCAGCACAGCGGGTGTCGATCGCCAAACGGATATCCGCCGTCAGAAGCTCGGCTTTGTGTATCAATTCCATCATTTACTGCCGGATTTTGACGCGTTGGAAAATGTGATTTTGCCACAGTTGATTGCCGATGTTGCGCCCGATGTTGCGAAGGATCGCGCGACCTATTTGCTGACGCAGCTGGGCCTGTCTGAACGGCTGCATCATAGGCCGTCAAAACTGTCAGGGGGTGAGCAGCAGCGGGTTGCTGTGGCGCGGGCACTGGCGAACCGGCCAAAGCTGGTGTTGGCAGATGAACCTACAGGTAATTTGGACGAGCACACGGCCGATATCGTTCTCGGTGAATTTATGGCGCTGGTGCGTGAAGTGGGATCATCTGCTATCGTTGCCACCCATAATGAACGTTTGGCAGCCAAGATGGACCGCATTGTGCGTTTGCATGATGGTAAATTAGGCTAAAGTTGGGGACGCGATATGTCAGTTTATGATTTTACGGTTAAAATGCCTAGCGGCGGAACCGAGGCCATGGCCGTCCATCAAGGCAAGGTGCTGCTGGTGGTGAACACCGCGTCAAAATGTGGCTTCACGCCGCAATATAAGGGTCTAGAGGCACTCTATCGTCAGTATAAGGACCAAGGTCTCGAAATCCTCGCATTTCCCTGTAACCAGTTCGGTGCGCAAGAACCTGGCGACGCACAAGAAATTCAGAATTTCTGTTCACTGACCTATGATGTCTCCTTTCCATTGGCAGCGAAGATTGATGTGAACGGAACGGATGAAGATCCGTTGTGGCATTATCTGAAACAACAGCATTCAGGTCTATTGGGTTCACGCGGTATCAAATGGAATTTCACCAAATTCCTTGTCGACCGCAAAGGCAATGTCGTCGCCCGCCACGGCCCACAGGTGAAGCCTGAGGCGCTGGTCAAGGACATTGAGAAATTGCTCGCCCAGTCGGCCTGATTGTCCACAGCTTAGCCGAAAACAGAGTTTGTCGAATCAAGCGCGTGTTCTAACGATGGGGCATGGCTTATGTTCCCTTCGTCCCTCTCCGCGTGTATTCTGCGTACACCATATTGGAAGGCGCAATTGAACCCAAGGCTATTGGCGAAACCGCAAAGAAGCTTGGTTTTCCAGCGATCTCTATTTGTGACCGTAACGGCCTCTATGGCGTTATGCCGTTTCAGGACGGCGCGAAATCTTACGGCGTGCAACCGATTATCGGCGCGTTGCTTGGAATTAGGCGACCGACGAGCGACGGAAAGTTCATCCGCGACTGGTTGCCCTTATTTGCGCAAGACGAAGGCGGATATAATAATCTGTGCCGATTAGTGTCCATGGCGCATCTGGACCGTCCAGAGGACCTTGACGCACATGTAACGTTAGAACAGCTTGCGGATCATAAGGACGGTCTGATTGCCCTTACAGGTGGTGCAGAGGGCGCTTTGGTTCGGTTACTAAGCGAGGGGCAACATGATGCCGTATCCAGCTACCTAACGCGTCTTGAGGCGCTGTTTTCCGACCGTTTGTATATCGAACTCAGCAGGCGCAACGACGCGAGTGAAGAAGCAGCTGAAGACGCGCTAATCGACCTTGCTTACGCCCGCAACATACCGTTAGTCGCCACAAATCCCGCCTTTTTTGCGGAACCCGATTTCTTCGACGCGCATGACGCGATGCTCTGCATCTCGGATGGTGCCTATATCGAAAGCGTAGATCGCCGCCGGAGCAGCCGCGACACATGGATTAAATCGGGTAAGCAAATGGCGGAGCTGTTCGCCGATGTCCCCGAAGCATTGGCCAATACTTTAGTGATTGCCCAACGCTGCACCGCTCTGGCACCCTATCGAAGCCCGATTTTACCAAGCCTTGCCGGTGACCGAACCGCAGAGGACGCGCAGTTGCGTGAGGATGGACGGCTTGGCCTAGAAAGGCGACTTGAGATAGCGGGCATAACGGATCCTGCGGAGCGGCAAGTCTATTTTGACCGGTTGAAGTTTGAAGCCGATGTCATCTGCGACATGGGTTTTCCGGGCTATTTCCTGATCGTTGCCGATTTTATCAAATGGGCGAAGGAACAGGATATTGCCGTCGGGCCAGGCCGCGGGTCGGGTGCAGGCTCTCTGGTCGCTTGGGCGCTCACAATTACCGATCTTGACCCTATTAAGCTTGGCCTTCTTTTCGAACGTTTTCTCAATCCAGACCGTGTTTCGATGCCTGACTTCGATATCGACTTTTGCGAAACGCGCCGAAGCGAAGTCATTCGTTATGTGCAGAAAAAATATGGTTCGCGCCAAGTTGCGCAGATTATCACGTTTGGAAAGCTGAAGGCGCGCGCAGTTTTGCGCGACACTGGGCGCGTGCTGCAGATGAGCTATGGCCAAGTGGACCGACTTTGCAAGCAAGTCCCAAATCTGCCCGCTGACCCGTGGGACTTGAAGCGCGCTTTGTCTGGCGTGGCTGAGTTACGCGAAGAATATCGGCGCGATGCCCAGGTTAAGCGCTTATTTGATCTTGCGATGAAGCTGGAGGGCCTTCCGCGGCACAGCTCGACACATGCCGCCGGTGTTGTGATCGGCGACCGCGAACTTTCGGAATTAGCGCCTTTATATCGCGATCCGCGTTCTGATATGCCGGTCACGCAATTCGACATGAAATATGTGGAAAGTGCTGGCCTTGTTAAGTTTGACTTTTTGGGATTAAAAACGCTGTCGGTCCTGCAAAAGGGCAGTCAAATGCTTGCTAAGCGCGGCGTAGAGATCAATCTCGATTTGCTGCCGCATGATGATCCCGCCGTTTATGAACTGCTGCAAAGGGGGGACACGGTTGGCGTTTTTCAGCTGGAATCCGAAGGCATGCGCCGCACGCTCGCGGCGGTGAAGCCGACCAACTTTGGCGACATTATCGCGCTCGTGTCGCTGTATCGTCCCGGTCCAATGGACAATATACCGATGTTTGGCCGTCGCAAAAATGGGGAGGAGAGCATTGAATATCCTCACCCATTGCTAGAGCCGGTATTATACGAGACCTACGGGATTTTCGTTTACCAAGAACAAGTCATGCAAGCCGCGCAGATTTTGGCCGGCTACAGCCTTGGGGAAGCAGATTTGCTGCGCCGCGCCATGGGTAAGAAAATTCAAGCCGAAATGGATGCCCAGCGCGAACGTTTTGTCACGGGCTGCGCTACGCACGCGATTCCGGCTAGCCGTGCCAATGAACTGTTTGATTTAATAGATAAATTTGCAGGCTATGGTTTTAACAAGAGTCATGCAGCCGCTTATGCGGTACTAGCATATCAAACGGCTTGGCTAAAAACACATCATCCCGAGGAATTCTTTGCCGCGTCCATGTGTTTTGACATGCATCAGACTGACAAGCTTGCGGTTTTCATGGACGACATGCGCCGCCTGGAGGTTACTTGTTTGGCTCCGGACATCAACAGCAGCGAAGCCGAATTTACCGTAGAGACCAATGCGGATGGGGAGCACGCTGTGCGTTACGCGTTGGGCGGCATTAAAAATGTCGGAGAACGGGCGATGGAGATTCTTGTCGCCGAACGCGGGGCGGCGGGAATGTTCAAAAGCCTTGATGACTTTGCCAACCGCGTTGACCCAAGCCAAATCAACCGTAGAAGCCTTGAAAATCTCGCTGCTGCTGGTGCTTTTGATGCCTTGGAACCAAACCGTGCCGCAGTGCACGCAGCGGCAGAAACGCTTTTGGCAGCAGCACAATCAGCTCGCGATTCACGTGAAAGCGGTCAGGGCGGTCTGTTTGCTGAGGGGGGATCCGACATGGCCTCGCTAAGGATTGACAGTAGTCTGCATTGGGCACCTGGCGAACAAATGAACCAAGAAAAAGACGCTTTTGGTTTCT
>Ga0315899_10001897_pt1 | contig 23610 bp, 19 predicted proteins | sample LakEriMetagenome_2_FD_203518 | JGI IMG/M metagenome (GOLD analysis project Ga0315899, IMG submission 203518) | Freshwater fungal communities from buoy surface, Lake Erie, Ohio, United States - Buoy 4 MA112 | ecosystem: Environmental > Aquatic > Freshwater > Lake | place: USA: Lake Erie, Ohio... | reverse complement strand
TCGGAAGGCTAATGGTTAAAGCTAGCAATAAGCCAGCAAAAAGAAGTTTAATATAGGTTGAAATTTGCTGCATTGTTAAAAATTCCATGTTACGTTTAAGCTAGGAAAGAAAGGCAATTGATAAACTCGTTCGTTCGTTACTCTGTTTACATAAAATATATTCTGGCGGTCATATACATTGGTAACACTAAAGGTAGCATCTACGGTATTAGTTTTAGAAATAACAAATTTTCTTTTTACCGACAAGTCTAATCTATGATAATGTGATAAGCGACCTCCATTGATTTGATCAGCATACAAAATGCCTAAAGACCCATTTTGTCCTAAATAATTGGAACCAATGCCATTATTCAACAAATTCAATTGTTCAAAAAACCCTTGAGTTTGTGTGAATGGGAATGGTGAGCCATAGTTAAATCTACCAGAGAGATCCCATTCTTTATTTTTACCTAAGGTATAAGAAGAAACTATATTCACATTGAAACGTCTATCAAAAGGAGGTGCATAGGTTTGTTTCCCATCAAAACGAGTAACGTTTTGCATAGAAGCAGCACACCATAAGTACCATTGTTTAGTTTGATATTTAGCTGACAAATCAATTCCGTATGCTTTTCCTGTTTCTGTAATAAAATTAGGATCGGCAGCAAATAACTTATATCTGTTCAACTCAATATTTTGAGAGAAATTTTTGTACCATGGTTCTAAGTTAAATTCTATTCCAAAAGCATCTACTTCAATACCACCCAATAAATGACGTGCCGTTAATAAATTACTTTTTACAGATTGGCCAGAAGTATTCAAAACTTGCTCATCAGGACTTAATAAAAAGGCAGAGAAAAAGTTTACAATATCTCTGTCGCTTTTTGTACTAATAATGTTTTGAGAATAAACTCCTGCTGCTGCTTTTAATCTTACATTACTATTGATATTGTATTTTAAACCAATACGAGGCTCGGGAGACATTTTGGCAAGCCCAGAATAATATTGTACTCTAAAACTTGGTTCTATAATTAATTTCTCATTAAAATTCTGACGCACCAACAAATACAATGCTGCTGTAGTATTTCGTCTGTCTAATGTGGTAGGAATATTATAATTGTTTACGTAAGAAAGTGTAGTATGCTGACCACTTACTTCTAAACCATATTTTACTAGAGAAAAATTCTTTAAGAAATAGGTAAAGTCTATTGCACCCTCAAAACCATCAATCGTACTATTTCTTGTTCTGTTGGCCTGTTCTTTATAATCAATACCGTACTTAGAATAAGCAAACTTACCACTAATTAAGGTAGATGCTCCAGCAGGAGTTACCACAAAATTAGTTCCTAGTCCGGAAGCTAACCAGTTAAAACTTGCTAAATCATTATTAGATTGCGCACTCAATACTTTTGCTTTGTCGTCAAAGTTGAAACCAAAAATATTAAACTTACTTCCATTCTCTCCACTCAAGGTTATTTTACCATACAAATCGGTAAAACTATAAGGTAATCCTTGTTTAAACGGATCACCTAAAAAACTATACATAGAGCTTGAAGTTTTATCGAAGTAGCTATGCTTCATACTTAAGATATAGGTAGCGCTTCCTCCATTTTCTGATTTAGCTTTAGACAAGGGCCCTTCTAACATAGCACGCATCATTATAGGTGATGCAGATAGCTTACCAGCGGTTCTGTTTTTATTACCATCCTTAGTACGCACATCTAATATGGCTGAAGTTCTATTACCATAAAGAGCACTAAATCCGGCAGACATTACATCTACACTCTTAATAGCGTCGGTTTCAAAAACAGAAAATAAACCAATGGAGTGAAAAGGATTATATATAGTAACCCCATCTAATAAAATACCAGTTTGAGAAGGTGCGCCTCCACGAATATATAATTGACCACCTTGGTCGCCAGTAAAAATTACCCCAGGCATTACTTGTAAATATTGCGCGATATCTGGTTCACCTCCAGCGCTCGGCAATAGTTTAATTTCTTTAGGAGAGATCGTAGTAACGCCAGCATTGACTGTAGTCATCTTTACTGTTTTACGAGCGGTTACTTCCACCCCTTTCAGCATTCTTTCTTTTTTTGTCAAAAATATTTTTTGGGTAATAACATCATTGCTTTGCACTGTAATATTTACAAATGCGGTATCATAACCCACATAAGGTACCATTAAGGTATAATTCCCAGGTTTTATTTGACTAAAAGTAAAATATCCATTGATATCGGTTTGCACACCTAAATTCAATTGCTTAATAACTACGTTAGTATAAATAATAGGTTCGCCATTTGTTTTATCATATACAAAACCTTTAATAATAGCATTTTGTGCTACTGCTAAAATAGGGAAGCAAAATATAAATAATGCAAGTAAATGTTTCCTAAAATTAATTGTGTTCATAACTGTTTGTAAAATTCAATTTAATCCATCAAAGATAAGGAATACAAGAGAGTGCCCCAAGTAAAAATTGGATATCCTTCGATATCCAATTTTTACTTATTCAAACTCCCATCCAATATCTTTTCTGTAATTCATTTTGTTAAATTTTATGTGCGTTATACTTTGGTAAGATCTCTGTAACGCTTCCTTTAACGTATCTCCATAAGAACTTATTGCCACTACCCTACCTCCATTGGTTACTAGCGACTGTTCGATGCTTTTGGTACCTGCATGAAATACAATGCTGTCAGTTATATTTTGCAATCCTTCAATTTCAAAACCTTTTTCAAACGCCTCCGGATAACCCCCAGACACTAACATGACTGTACAAGCCGCTTTGGGGTTAAAATTCATTTGCACTTGATCTAATTGACCATTATGCATAGCGGTAATTAATTCTACAAGATCGTTTTCTAACCTTGGCATTACCACTTCCGTTTCTGGGTCGCCCATTCTGCAATTGTATTCAATCACAAACGGTTCGCCCCCCACATTGATTAAACCAAAGAAAATAAATCCTTGGTAAGTAATGCATTCTGCAGCCAAGCCTTTAATAGTAGGTTCTACAATAGCTGTTTTAATTTTCTGCATAAAGTTATCATCGGCAAAAGGCACCGGCGAAATAGCGCCCATACCTCCTGTATTCAAACCTTTATCCCCTTCGCCAATTCGCTTATAATCTTTTGCTTCAGGCAATAGTACATAATGGTGTCCGTCGCTTAGCGCAAAAACAGAAAGTTCAATCCCAGTTAAGTAAGCTTCAATAACCACTGTTTTGCTAGCCTCTCCAAACTGCGCCTCTTTAATCATTTGCTCAAAAGCTTGCAAAGCCTCTTGATGTGTTACTGCAATTACTACCCCTTTACCCGCTGCTAAGCCATCTGCTTTCAATACAATAGGTAAGCTATGTGCTTGAATATATTGAATGCCCTCTTCATAATTATCCTCAGAAAACTCAGCATAGGAAGCCGTTGGAATCGAATGGCGCTGCATAAATTTCTTCGAAAATGCCTTACTCCCCTCTAGTTGAGCACCTGCTTTAGAAGGGCCCGCAATTATTATATGCGCAAAGGCCGGATCTTGTTTAAAATAATCCCAAACTCCTAATACTAAGGCTTCTTCTGAACCCGGAAACAATAAAGTGATTTCTTTTTCTAAGCAGATTTTTTTTAAGGCGTCAAAATCAGCTATCGAAACCGATAAATTGGTACCAAATTGAGCCGTTCCTCCATTACCTGGAGCTATGTATAAGGCTTTACACAAAGGACTTTGCGATAATTTCCATGCTATGGCATGTTCTCTTCCACCCGAGCCTAACAATAATATATTATGTGCTTTCATAAATTAATTTGAGTGGAAAATTACAAATAGTGTTTCATGGTTACAATAAAATAATTATTTTAGGGCTAATTATTTTTAAATTAATTTCTAAAACACAACTTATGGCAGAGATGCAAACCTCCAGCAACAAACATCCAAAAGGGCTATACGTACTTTTTGCAACCGAATTTTGGGAGCGATTTAGCTACTATGGCATGCGCGCAATTTTTGTTCTATACATGACAAAAATGCTTTTATTAGACAAAGCCCTAGCTAGTAATATTTATGGAAGTTATACCGGTCTAGTATACCTTACCCCATTGATTGGTGGTTATGTAGCAGATCGTTATTGGGGAAATAGAAAATCTATCTTCGTAGGTGGTTTACTAATGGCCATTGGTCAATTCTTTATGTTCTTCTCGGCAAGCTTTGCTGCTAATGCAGATAAAGGCCTTTCTATTACGTTAATGTGGACCGGTTTGGCGGCACTTATTTTTGGTAATGGTTTCTTTAAACCAAATATCTCTACCATGGTAGGTCAATTATATGAAGATGGAGATAGCAGAAAAGATGCTGCATATACCATTTTTTATATGGGTATCAATGCCGGCGCCTTCGTAGCACCATTATTATGTGGTTATTTAGGTGAGAATGTTGATTTTAAATGGGGTTTCTTAGCTGCAGGTATTGGAATGCTTATTAGTCTTGTTATTTTCTACTTAACAAAAGACAAGTATGTAATTGCGCCTGATGGGAAGCAACTAGGTGTAGGTCCTAATAAAGCAGCTGAAACTAGCAGTTCAGATGCTAAAGAAAGTGCTTTTAGCGCTCAACAATTAGTCATCCTTATTGGTGGTATTATCGCAGCATTCAGCGCTATCCACTTTGGTTTTGGAGTAGATGTTTGGGGATCTCTTATTTACGGTATGACTTTAGTAGGTCCGTTTGTTATCATCACCGATAAATCGCTTAGCAAAATTGAAAAAGATCGTTTATGGGTTATTATCCTCATTATGATTTTTGTAATTTTCTTCTGGATGTGTTTTGAACAAGCTGGTGCATCACTTACCTTCTTTGCTGAAGAGCAAACCAATAGAACTATTTTTGGTTGGGAAATGCCAGCAAGTTATTTCCAAAGTTTCAACGCAGGATTTATCGTAATTCTAGCTCCAATCATCTCTGCGATTTGGGTTCGTTTAGCTAAAAAAGGCATCAACCCTGTTGCGCCTTACAAACAATCTCTTGGACTAGGTTTCCTTGCTATTGGGTTTTTACTGATTGCCTTTGGTTCTAAAGTAATTCCTGCAAGCGGAGCAAGTATCTTCTTCCTTACCGGTTTGTATTTCTTACATACGATTGGTGAATTATGCTTAAGTCCAATTGGTTTATCTATGGTTAACAAATTAACACCTGCTCGCTTTACTTCATTGATGATGGGTATTTGGTTTTTAGCAGTTGCAACCGGAAATAAATTAGCGGGTACTATGAGTTCTTTATACCCAGATCCAGCTGCTACTACTCACCCAAGCATTTTTGGTTTTGAGATTAACGACTTACCAAGTTATTTCATGGTTTTCGTAGTATTTTCTGGAACGGCTGCAGTGCTATTATTTTTATTAAGCAGACGTTTACAAAAAATGATGCACGGCGTCAACTAATATTATTTTTATTCTTTCAAAAAGCCCTGTAACAATTACAGGGCTTTTTTATTAATATTGTTTTATGGAAAATTCAAACACTAGCGCATTAGAGATTCAGAACTTTAAAGGTAAGTACCCTAAACAATTATGGTATTTGTTTTTTAGTGAAATGTGGGAACGATTTAGTTTTTATGGAATGCGTGGCATGTTGGTTATTTTTATGGTAAGCCAATTGGCTATGAACGATAAAGTTGCCAACTTGCAATATGGCGCCACACAAGCGTTTGTATATGCCTTCACTTTTATCGGTGGCTTATTTGCCGATAAAATTTTGGGCTACCGTAAATCGCTATTTTGGGGTGGCCTATTAATGATTGCTGGTAGTATTATTTTAGCGATTAATCCGCAACAATTTTTCTTTTTTGGAATTAGCTTCACCATCATTGGTACTGGTTTTTTCAAACCAAATATTTCTACCATTGTTGGCAAATTATATAAAGATGATGACCAAAGAAGAGATGCTGGCTTTTCTTTATTTTATGCAGGGGTTAATTTAGGTGCTTTAATTGGGGGTTACATTTGTATAGCAGTAGCTAACGGTTCCCTTTGGGCTTCCTTAGTACCTGCTCATCTAAGATGGAATATAGCTTTTGGTTTTGCTGCAGTAGTCATGGTTGTAAGTCTACTTACATTTACACAAACACAAAAAAGCTTGGGCGACATTGGGCTATCTCCATTGAAAGACGCATCAAGCAGTAAAAGAAAACGCTTGGAAGTAGTTACGTATATCGGTTCTTTACTTATTATACCCGTAATCATGACCATGGTTTCTAATACCGACTATACTGATATTTTTATGTTCATCATCGGTCCGGCTTCATTATTGTATTTATTTTACGAAATGAGAAGCTTTAACAAAGAAGAAAATAAAAAACTACTAGCTGCTCTTGTCTTTATTATTTTTTCTATTTTCTTTTGGGCTTTTTTCGAGCAAAGTGGCGGTTCGCTTAGCTTATTTGCAGCTCATAATTTAAACAATACCGTATTGGGCATACCACTTGATCCTAATGGGGTAAATAATTCCGCTAATTCCTTTTTTGTGATAGCTTTTGCAGCAATTGTAGGTCTAGTATGGCTTTGGTTAAACAAAAGAAAATTAGAACCCAATACCGTCGTGAAATTTGGTTTAGGCTTTTTGTTTTTAGCTGGTGGTTTTGCAGTCTTTTATTATACCAAATTCTTCGCCGATGCTAACGGTAGAACATCGCTTGATTTATTTACTTTCGGTTGGTTTATAATCACCTTTGGGGAGTTATGTCTTTCGCCTATTGGCATGTCGGCCATGACAAAACTATCGCCTCAAAAAACCCAAGCAGTAATTATGGGGATGTGGTTTTTAGCGAGCGCTTATGGTCAGTATTTTGCAGGTTTATTAGGTGCAAATATTGCAGAGGCATCAACGAATGCTAGTAATTTAGAAAAGCTGAGCGTTTATGCCGATGGCTATAAACAATTAGCTATCTATGCTTTCATTGCTGGGATCCTACTCATCCTGATTACACCTCTAGTGAAAAAATTAATGCAGGAAATAAAATAATTAGTAAAGTAAATATTGCTTTTCTTTTTTCTGCCATCCAGCTTCATATTTATTCTTTACAAAATAAATAAGCAGCTTAGCTTCATATTTTTGATTGGCAAAAAAGATTTTTTTATCCGCTTCATACTTGTGTTCAGTAAAAAACCAAAAACCTTTATTTTCAACTGCTTCATATTTTTGCGCAGCTCTATAAACACATAAATCGGCTTCGTATTTTTGATTTACAACATATACTTTGAGGTCTGCTTCATATGCTTGATTGCAACTATACATCTTCTGCGCAGAAGCAAGGGTAGAACAAATAAGTAAAGAAAAAATAAATAAAAAGCGTGTCATATAAATAAAAGGTTGTTTTTTTGTACTACAAATTAAATGAAAATTTATGTCAACCCAACCCATATATGCAATTATTGTAGCCGGCGGACAAGGAACGCGCATGGGTGCGGAGACTCCAAAGCAATTTTTGAAAATAAAGAATAAGGAGATTATCCTACATACCATTGATGCATTTTTAAACGCTATACCTGAAGTTCAATTTATAATTGTGCATCCATCAGCGCATCTGCAACAAATGCAAGACTTGACACAACAGGTGTCCTCAATGCATCCTATTCAGCTAGTAGCAGGCGGAGTTACCCGGTTCGACAGTGTAAAAAACGGACTAGCTTATATTCCAAATGAAGCAGGTATTGTTCTCATTCACGATGGCGTAAGACCTATCATTAGTGCATCATTAATTAAAAATTGCATACAACAAGCACAGGAGAAAGGATCTGCTATACCGGCAGTAAGCTTAGTAGACAGCATTAGAAAAGTAAGCAATCAAAAAAATGAATCTATTGATCGCAATACTTTAGTAGCCATACAAACACCACAAACATTTCAATTAGCACTTATTAAAAGAGCATTTAAACAAGACTATCAAGACTCTTTTACCGATGATGCAAGTGTTGTCAATGCTATGCAAGAACCTGTTTATTTAATTGAAGGTGAACGTTACAATATAAAAATCACAACGCCTGAAGATTTAATTATTGCGGAAGCCCTGTTAAACCATGCGGAGTAAACGTTTATTAATTTCTGCAAGCTGCTTGCTGCAGTTTTCTTTTGCATACAGTCAACGTATCGACACCTCCATTTTTACAGCACCCATAGTTATGGATACAGTAGTCATCAACGCTATTGAAGCGGGATGGGACTTAAATGCATTTATTTTAAAAATGAAAAGAGATACAACTTTCTATAGAGCTTTTAAAAATATACGCTTTGCCAATTACAATCAAACTACCAATCTCTTTTCTTATAATGAAGACGGACAAAAAATAGATAGTCTTCATCTTAGTAGTAAACAAGTTTATAAAAATAAGTGTAGAACTACACAGATTATAAATCAAGCGTCTAACAAGCATTTTTACAAAAGAGATGGCTCATACAGATATTATACAGCAAGTCTATTCGACTATGTTTTTTTTAACACTAAAACAGTTTGCAACGAAATAGATGGATCAGTTGTAAATATCGCTAACGCAAAGCAACGTTCTTATTTAGAGAAAAGTAAGGATCAGCTAAAACAATTATTATTTAATCCTGGTACGGACGTAAAGAGCATACCATTTATTGGTAACAAAGCCCGAATTTTTGATGCTGAAGAAATAAACAAATATGAGTTTAGCTTGAGTAGCGGTTGGCTCAATGAAGAAGCCTGCTGGATCTTTAGCATTAAACCCAAATCCGCTTATAAAGAGGATTTGATTTATAATAGTATTAAAACTTGGTTTCGTAAAAGCGATGATGCCATTCTGAAAAGACAATATGCCCTGTCCTATTCTACTTGGTTTTATCAGTTTGATGTTACTATGATGGTAAACACCATTAGCATAGGAAACAAATTATTTCCTTCCTATATCCATTACAAAGGTAATTGGCATATTTTTGGAAAGGATGCAGAGCGTATTTCTTGCACCAGTGCTTTGCAATATCCTTAAAACTATTTAGGGAAAAGCATACGATAATCTACGCGCACTTTTCCAAAGCTAATATCATCTAACTTTTTCTTAAGCAATCTTCTTTGTAAAGGAGTAATATGATCAATAAATAATTTCCCTTCTATATGATCATATTCATGCTGAATGACACGTGCTGTAATACCATCAAAGCTTTCCGTATGTTCTACAAAATGCTCATCTTGATACTTAATCAAAACAACTTTTTTACGGTTTACATCTTCTCTCACTTTCGGAATACTCAAACAACCTTCGTTGTATGCCCACTCTTCACCAGATTCTTCTATTATTTGAGCATTAATGAATACTTTTTTAACCCCTTTCTCATTGGGATATTCTTTTTTATCCTCTTCATCAAAGCCTTCTACAATCTGAATGGTATCGATAACAAATAAACGTATAGACTTATTGATTTGAGGAGCAGCCAAACCAACACCATTACTTTTGTACATCGTTTCCCACATATCAGCTATCAACTCGTTTAATTGAGGATAAGATGCATCTATTGCAACCCCTACTTTTCTTAATATTGACTGGCCATAGGCCACAATTGGCAAAAACATAAATTAATTTTTACAAAGGTACAACTCAAATTTTGCTTTGAAGATATTCTTGCAAAATAATAGTAGCACTTATCTCATCTATTAAGCCTTTATTGGCTCTATCTTTTTTCTTTAAACCCATCTGCAACATTGCTTCAGTTGCCATCTTAGAAGTAAATCGCTCATCTTGCATTTCAAAAGGCATATTTGGGAAAACGTGTTGAAACTGTTTTATAAACTTATCAACCAAAGGTGTGGCGTCTGTAGGCGAATCGTCCCAATTTAAGGGATAACCAATAAGTACTTTATCAACTTCTTCGGAAGCGAAATATTTTTTTAAATACCCTATTAATTCTTTTGAATCTACTGTCTCTAAACCAGTAGCAATGATTTGCAAAGGATCAGTAACTGCAATGCCTGTGCGTTTCTTTCCAAAATCAATGGCTAAAATTCTACCCATAACACAAAGATAAGGAGATTTTTTAAGCCTTTATGGCTTTTAAAAGGATGGAAAATGTCGATAGAATAATAAAAAAAAGAGTAATTTTAAACTTCAAACATTTACTAAAGAACATGTTAAAGCGTTTTTTATCATTAATAGCTATTTATTGCATTACCATATTTACTTTACAGGCACAATGTGTTAATATCATTGGCTTACCCGACACTATTATTGCTTGTAAAAATTCTAAAGTACAATTTAATCCAGGTGTAACGAGCACCGGATTATTAGCTACCTCTGATACTACATGGTCTCCATCTACAGGTTTGTCTAATCCCAATATTATTAATCCAAGTGCTTCAATGGGCACTGCATCTCAATTGTATACACTAACCATACAAGCACTTACTCCAACCAATTTCGTCGTTAACGGAGATTTTAGTTCAGGAAACACAGGCTTTACCTCAGCTTATGGACCAGGAACGGGAGGTACTTGGGGTTTACTTTCCAACCCAAATACCTATGCAGTTACAACTAATCCTAGTATAGTTCACACAAATTTTGGAAATTTTGGCGACCACACTACTGGCACTGGACAAATGATGGTTTGTAATGGCTCCTCTACCGCTAATACAAGTGTATGGTGTCAAACAATTACTGTAATCCCTAATAGTTTCTATGACTTTTCTGCATGGGCAACTTCAGTAGACCCAGGCAGTCCAGCTATTTTACAATTTAATATTGATGGCGTATTACTGGGTTCTCCGTTTAACCTTACCCCTACCGTAGGATCTTGGCAACAATTTCATGCAACTTGGTTTAGTGGCTCTAGTACAAGTATAACAATTTGTATTGTAAACCAAAACATAGCACAAGGTGGTAACGACTTTGCAATAGATGACATTCAGTTTAGACAGTTTTGCACAACAAGTAAATCTTGTTATGTACGTGTGCCAAACCTTACCACTTCCGTTGTTAAAACTTTAGGCTTAGGTTGTGTTAAGGACACCGTTAGCTTTGCTACTACAAATCTTGGAGAAATACCTGAACAATATATTTGGGATTTTGGTGATGGCACTGGCGACACTATTCAGAATCCAACGCATATTTATGCTAACCAAGGAAATTACAATATTACGCTAATCGTTAAAAAATTAGGTTGTACAGATACGGTTAAAACAACTGTAAATACTTTTCACCCCTTTGCACCAGGTTTCACAACTGATAAAGATACCGTATGTACGGGAACGAGCATTACTTGTACAACAACAGCCATAGGGTCTAATAATACCTACAACTATGATTTTGGAGATGGATTTATTTCTACCTCTAGTAGTCCAAGCCATACTTATACAGTACCCGGAACCTATACAATTGTGCAATATGTTACAGACAATATTCCATGTGTAGATAGCTTTAAGAAAACAGTTGTTATTTTACCTGGACCAACAGGGGCAGCAACCGTAGACACCACTTTAATATGTGAAGGCGGATCAGTTAACGTCGATGGAAACGCAAGTGTAGGTTATACATTACTTACTTGGGATTTTGGCGATGGCATTAAAGTGTTTAATACAAGTCAAGTGAAACACTCCTATGACACCTCAGGTGTATTTACACTTACACTTACCGCAGATTATGCAGTGTGCCCTTCTGTAAATACCACACTAACCGTAACGGTATTACCAGTTCCACAAGTAGATTTAGGTGCCGATACCACGCTGTGTGAAAGTGGATCTCCTATTCCTTTATTTAATAAAGCTTTAAATTTCATGCCTACAAATAATATCTGGTATGATAATACAAGTGACAATTTTAAAATTATTAGCCGACCAGGGATATATTGGTTGCAAGTATCCAATGAACTTGGCTGTTCTAATGCAGATAGCATTGAAATACATAAATCTTGTTATATCGATATCCCTAATAGCTTTACACCGAATGGTGATGGCTTAAATGATTATTTCTTCCCTAGGGTTTTAAATGCTAAAAACCTGAGCTATTTCAGCATGCAAATATTCAACCGATGGGGTCAACTCCTCTTTGAAACGAAAAAGCTGGATGGTGCTGGATGGGATGGTAAATTTAATGCCACTCAACAACCCGTAGGAGTTTATATTTATAATATTGAAGCTACGGTAGATGGAAAAAATATTGAAAAATATCAAGGCAATGTTAGTTTGCTTAGATAAATCAATTGTGTAAAATAAAAAAAAACGCTTAAGCGGTTTTTTTTATTAATTATTGGTTTTAAAAATAACAGTGCCCATCAATTTCAACAAGTCTTTTTCAAGATTTTTGTGCTCTTTATAAGTAGTGAGCAATAATTTTAATGCTTGCGGATTTTTTTCCTCTTCCATTAATTTAGTGATTTGTTTTAAAATCACTTTTACTTTCTTTAGTTCGAAATAAGATAATACACTTTCCACCTCCGTCAAATAGTTCACAGCGCCATGTATTACTTCTATATTATAGGTATTAAACCAATTGGGACTAAGTTCGTGTTTATCTTGAAGTAAATTAGTTACTATTTGTTGAATCGTAGCATCGCTATGATTAACAAAATAACTCAACTCAGGCACTTGCTCTTTTTCCAAACAATAATCAAAATAAGCTTTATATATTTTTTGAGCATTAGTACTTACTAATGTTTCAAATTCAATTTTAGAATAAATATAATCGGCTACATTTAAGAAATCCTCTTTAGGCATGCCTCCATATATCAAGAGTACTTTTATCAATTGCAATTCTTGCAAGCTCTCCGCATCATTGGCTGTAATCTCATAAGGATTCGTATCTACATCTGCCAATTCTTGTTCCGTCGTTTCTTGCTGAGCAACACGTGCAGGAACAGCTTTAGTTTGTTGTCGTTTTTGATTAAACGAATTAATTAATTGAAGAAAGCTAGCCTCATCGATTTGCAATTTAGAAACCGCCTCTTTTACATAATAATCATGTAAAACAAAATCACTTGTTTTATTAATAAAAGAAATACTCTGAGCAATCTCATTTACTAATTTAGTTTTCTTAATAGGATCCTTCCCTACCTCTTCCATCCCAACCTCTAAACGAAATTCAATGATATCCTTTTTATGCTTAAGGATATAATCATTAAACATAACAGCGCCATATTTTTGTATATAGCTATCTGGATCTTCTTTATCAGGGAACAATACAAGCTTTACATTAAAGCCGGCAGCCAAAGCCATATCCAAGCCTCTTAATGCAGCTTTTACACCAGCAGCATCTCCATCATATAAAATAGTAAGGTTACGGGTCAATTGTTTTATCAAACGCAATTGATCTTCTGTCAAACTAGTACCGCTCGATGCAACTACGTTTTTAACACCCCCTTGGTGTAAAGAAACAACGTCGGTATAGCCTTCAACTAAATAACACTCGTCTAATTTAGCAATATGCGTTCTGGATTGATATAAACCATAGAGCACTTTACTCTTGATGTAAATCTCATTTTCAGGCGAATTGATATACTTTGGAGCCTTATCATTTTTAACTAAAATACGCGCACCAAATCCTAAAACTCGACCCGTCATATTTTGAATGGGAAAAATAACACGACCTCTATAGGCGTCGTAAAGACGATCGTCTTTTTGCTTTATTATACCCGATTTAAGCGCATACTCAATACTAAAGCCTTTTAACGTAAGTGCTTTTAGTAAGTCGTTTTGCTCGTTGTTTTGGATACTATACCCTAACCTAAATTGCTCAATAATCTCTTTAGAAAAACCTCTTTCCTTAAAATAAGATTGACCAATCAATAAGCCGTCCTCCGTATCCCATAAATTACTTTGAAAATGGTTAGTAGCAAATTCATTAATTACTCGAATGCTCTCTTCAACTTGTTGAACAATTTGTTGTTCTGGCGAACGTTCGGTTTCTTGTAATGTTATTTTGTAATAACTAGCAATCCATTTGATAGCCTCAGGGAAGCTAAGCTTTTCATGCTCTTGCACAAAGGAAACCGCATTGCCACCTTTACCACAACCAAAACACTTGAAAATACCTCGTGCCGGATTTACAGAAAATGATGGTGTACTTTCATTGTGAAATGGACAATTGGCCACATAATTAGCTCCTCGTTTTTTCAAACGAATAAACTGCTCAATTATTTCAACAATATCAGCACGCTGTAAAACTTCTTCTATAGATTGAGGTAAAATCACAACACTAAATTACACTTATTCCTTTAAAAAATGAAAATGCCCAAAACTGTGACGTTTTGGGCATTTTATATGATCCATTCAATTATTAAGATTTTGCCAAAGCTCCTTTTAAATAATCAATTACTTTAACTTCTGTAGGATCTAGTTTATTTAATTCCGCTAAATCTACAGATACGAAATCGGTAAGATGAATTAAATAAAATGCACGCTCTAAATAGCTTTTGCCTTTAGAATGGATTTCTATAATAGTCTTGGTGTATTTCTTAAATACTTCTTTATTGATTTCCATACGCATTTGTGTACGTTTGTAATCGGTAGTATTTCTCAATAACACAACCGCTTGATTAGGATCTTTCTTTCTCCAACCAACAAGTTCATTATGATTCATTTCTGGGATTACATGATGCCAACAAAGCATTTTGCCATTTTCATTGATTTGCTGACGGAAACGAACAGCAACTCCTTCAAAATCAGCAGCAGCATATACAATAGGCATTTTATTCACTAATTTTTTTGCCACAGCTTTAGCTTCTTTTTGTATAGCTTTAGCTTCTTTTTTCAATAGATTTATAGTTGCTTTTAAGTCTTTTTCAAATGATTTTTTTACATATCCTAAATGATGTAATACATACAAAACTTGCACCATAGAATAGCCTAAGCAAGATCTTGGAGGCATACCTGAAGGTATAATAACGCAATCTAAATTATGTTTTTTAGCTAATTCTTGCACTTTACCACCTGATGTAATACAAATTACAGTTGCTTTCATTTTAATCGCTTGTTGCATAGCTGCTAATGTTTCTTCAGTATTTCCTGAATAAGAAGAAATTAGTACCAAGGATTTTTCATTGATAAATCCTGGTAAAAAATAATCTTTATTAACGATAAAAGGGATAGAACAGCTATCAGCAATATAGTTTTGTGTGATAGAACCACCGATACCACTACCGCCTAAACCAGATAAAACTATATTTTGAAAATTATTTTTTTTAGTTTTAAACGAATTTTTGTTTCCAATAGCTATAGCTTCTGCTAATTGTTGTGGGAAATTAACTACAAGTTGTTTCATTATTTTAAAATTTTACTTTTGAATGAGTCACAAAAATACAAAAACTGGTGCAGTTGGCGAGCAAATAGCAAAAGAATATTTAGTCCAAAAAGGATATGTTATCATAGCATGCAATTGGAGGGCTCAGCACAAAGAAATTGATATCATTGCAAAAAACAAGGATGTTTTAGTTTTTATAGAAGTTAAAACTAGACGGAGTAATACATTTGGATTCCCAGAGGAAGCGGTTACTGCAAAAAAAAGACAATTATTGTTTTTGGCAGCTCATGCCTTTATAGAACAATATACCAGCTATTCAAATATTCAATTTGATATAATAAGTGTAGCTTTAAAAAATAAAAAAGTGAAGGATTCGAAAACAGAAATCATCCATTATGAAGATGCATTTTATGGAAACAACTAAATTTTACCATTAGATTGGAAATAGAAGCTAATTTTATGGCGCATTTTAAAGCTATTAGAAATTTGTGCAATCAAGACCAAAAGCATACATTTGATAAGCTAAGCAATGAATTCCCGAAATTTTTTAGCAAACCTAAGCGACCACGAAAATGAAACTACTCCTTTTTGTAATTCTATGTATAAGTCTTCCAGTTTCTAGTTTTTGTCAAGCTATTCAATTCAAAAGCAAGATCAATCAAGATCATTTTATTTTCACTTCAGCTGATACAATTGAAATTAAGGTATTGAAATTTTATATAGCTAATCTTCAATTTTGGAGAAAAGGGAAATTAGTACAAACCGATAAAAAAGGAGCTTATTTAATAGATGTATTAAAGGATGCAACTACTATTATACCCTATAAAAAAAGCTCAGATTCACTTAGTTTTATTTTAGGTGTTGATAGCCTTATTCAAAAAAAAGGCGCTATGGGTGCTGGATTAGACCCTAGCAATGGCATGTACTGGACTTGGCAAAGCGGCTATATACATTTCAAACTAGAAGCCATTACGAATGGTGCAAGAAATTTACAATTACATATTGGAGGTTATAGCGCTCCTTATAATACCATTCAAGCTATTGGCTTCCCAATCAATAGGCTCAAGAACAATTGCATACAATTTGATTTGCTTGCATTTCTAAAACATATCGACCTCAGCAACACGAAAAAAATCATGTCGCCATGTGCTGAAGCCGTTCTAATTTCTACCAATATAGCACAATCATTTTCTATTTGTCATGACTAAAATTAGCACCCTACTAATTATTGCTATTTTATTCGTGCTACTTTGTAGTAGTCGACTAGAGAAAAATTTATTGCCTAGCTATTTCCCAAAACCGCGTTATGATTTTGCCAGCAATCCATTTAAAAAAGACATTATAACATTGGGAAGAAGATTATTTTACGATCCCATTTTATCTAAAAACAATACCCTATCCTGCGCTAGTTGTCATTCGCCATACAATGCCTTTGCACATGTAGACCACGAACTAAGCCATGGTATTTATGACCGCATTGGCATAAGAAACGCACCTGCATTATTTAATTTAGCTTGGGCTCCGTATTTTATGCTCGATGGGGCCATACATCATTTAGACATGCAAGCATTAGCGCCTTTGAGTGATAGCAATGAAATGAACAACTCCATTGAAATGGTACTTTTTCAACTCAATAAAGATGCCTCTTATCAGCAACAATTTAAACAGTGCTTTCGCGACTCAACTATTACTGGAGAACATTTTTTAAAAGCAATTGCTCAATTTATGCTAAGCTTAGTTAGTGCAGAAAGCAAATACGACAGTGTTATGCGTGGCGATGCGCATTTTACTGCTCAAGAAAATAATGGCTATCAATTATTCCAAAAGCATTGCAATAGTTGCCACCAAGCGCCCTTGTTTACGAATTATGAATTTATTAATACTGGTCTAGCTGAAAACTCTGCTATTCATGACTATGGTCGATTTAGGATTACTAAAAATGAAAATGATTCATTTAAATTTAAAGTGCCGTCTTTGCGCAATATAGCTTTTACCTATCCCTATATGCACGATGGAAGGTATGCATCTTTAAAAGATGTTTTGAAATTTTATACCACAATCCATACTTTTCAAAAAAACACCGACATACGCTTACAAAAACCAATGCCCATATCTGCAAATGAGCAAGTTGACATCATTAGTTTTTTATTATGTCTAAGCGATAATAAATTTATTTTTAATTCTAAACATACTTACCCAAAAAATATACTTAAAAATCAATAACTTTAATTACATGCAATTGCATGCTTCCATCGTCTAATAAATTTCAAAAATAATTCAATGAAAAAATACATACTCTTATGCCTTGGTATTTCACTTGTATTTCAAGTAAGCGCACAAACCAATCCAGCAATAACATCTTGGTTAAGAAATACAACTAATATTATGGGTCGTCATTATGTGAGTGGCAATTCAACAGCCATTCAAGATGCTGTGCCTGCAAATGTACAAACTGTGCAATATTCAGCTACAAGTGTGTATATAAGCACTACAGGTATTCCTGCCTATGTTACAGGCCCTTTCCTTGATGGTAATCCTTCTTTGGCAAGTAACCAAAATGCAATTTTTAAAATCCCTTTAAACCCAACACAAAATACGGGTAATCCTACACCTACTACAGGTGGCAATATTGGAATTTTCATTAATGGCGTAGCGCTCTTCGATTATAGAGATGGTGTATCTTGGAATAATGCACAACAAAAATTATGTGGAGGCCCAATACAACCGCCTTGCATGGGCGATGGATTATGGAATCGTGATGCTGTTGTAGCAGAGCGTGTTGGATTTGACTGTGCTAAAGGTCATCCTGCAATGGGCAACTATCACCATCACCAAAACCCAAGTGCCTTTAAATTAGATCTGAATGTAATTTCTACCATTTGTAATTTATATGATGCTGATGGCTTGTATGTTATTGATAGCACTAAACATGCTCCTTTAATTGGTTATGCTTATGATGGCTTTCCTATTTATGGAGCATATGCTTACAAAAATCTAGATGGTACAGGAGGTATTGTTCGCATGAAATCGTCTTACCGATTAAAAACAATGACAACCAGAACAAATGGACCTGCAGTTAATAGCACTTACCCTTTGGGTTTATTTAAAGAAGATTATGAATATATAGCGCCAACAACTGGTCAAACTGATTATTTGGATGCTCATAATGGGCGTATTTGTAAAACTCCTGAATACCCCAATGGTATTTATTGCTATTTTGCTACCGTAGATGCTAACTGGAACTCAGCTTATCCTTATGTTGTTGGTCCAACTTTTTATGGCAATAAAATTGCAACTAAAGTAACTAGTATCACTGAAAGCACCACTACTTACAATCCAAGTACCGCATCTATTACTAGTAACTTAACAGCAGCGGACATAGCCGTATTCCCTAATCCAAGTAGTGATCTTATTGCGGTACAATTAAACGACTTAACCAAAACAGAAGTTGTACTGAGTCTTTATGATTTACAAGGTAAGTTGATGGATGTGAAAACTATTTATCCAGGCACTACCATAGCCTATTTTGATACCAAAACATATTATGCAGGCATTTACATTCTAAAAATTACTCAAGCAGACAAAACACTGACCCAACAAATTAGTATTCAAAAATAAAATGCAATTACAACAAAAAGCCCCGAAGAATTTCGGGGCTTTTTTATTGAACTATTAAAATTAATTATCTACTGTAATTAGGCGCTTCTTTTGTAATCACAATATCGTGCGGATGACTTTCAGCCATAGATGCACTTGTAATGCGGACGAATTGCGCTTGCTCTTGTAAAGTTTTGATGTCTTTAGCTCCACAATAACCCATGCCGGCTCTCAAACCACCTACAAATTGTTGGATCACTTCACTTAAGGTTCCTTTGTAAGGCACTCTACCTACAATGCCTTCTGGTACTAATTTCTTAATATCTGCTTCAACATCTTGAAAATAACGATCACTCGATCCTTCTTTCATAGCTTCTACAGAACCCATGCCTCTATAAGATTTAAATTTCCTTCCTTCGTAGATAATAGTCTCGCCCGGACTTTCTTCTGTACCTGCAAAGATAGAGCCTGCCATAACCGTTGATGCACCAGCGACCAAAGCCTTCACCATATCTCCAGTATAACGGATACCACCATCAGCAATTACCGGAATACCCCTTTTTTTCAACATTGCAGATGCTTCAATTACAGCACTTAATTGTGGGACACCAGCTCCCGTTACTACTCTGGTAGTACAAATAGAACCTGGTCCCACACCCACCTTCACGGCATCAGCCCCAGCATCTGCTAAAGCTTTTGCACCAGCAGCAGTTGCTACATTACCCGCAATTACTTGTACGTCTTTAAATGATTTTTTTACCAATTTCACCATATCCAATACCCCTTTCGAATGCCCATGAGCACTATCCAAGGTAATGACATCTACTCCTGCAGTTTTTAAAGCTGCTACCCTATCTAAGGTATCTGCCGTAATACCCACAGCAGCACCAACTAAAAGTCGACCAAATTGATCTTTACAAGCAAAAGGATGGCTTTTTAAATGAATAATATCTCTAAAGGTGATTAATCCTTTTAACTTTCCTGCTTTATCAACGATAGGTAATTTTTCAATTTTGTATTGTTCCAAGATACCTTCTGCTTTCTGCATGGTAGTACCTATAGGCGCAACAACCAATTTGTCTTTGGTCATTACTTCTTTGATTTTTTTCTTAGGATTTTTCTCGAAACGCAAATCTCTATTGGTTAGGATACCTACTAATTTATTAGATGCATCTACAATAGGAATACCTCCAATTTTATGCTCACGCATCAAACGAAGAGCATCACCAACAGACGCTTCAGGAGCCAAGGTTATGGGATCTATAATCAATCCACTTTCTTGGCGTTTTACTTTTCTAACTAATTCTGCTTGTTTTTCAATACTCATATTCTTATGCAGAATACCAATTCCACCTTCCCGAGCCAAGGCGATAGCTAAACGATCTTCCGTAACCGTATCCATGGCAGCTGATACCATAGGCATGTTTACTTGAATGTCTCTCGTTAAATAAGATTGGATATTTACCTCTCTAGGAAGTACTTCTGAATAAGCAGGAACTAGTAAAACATCATCAAATGTTAGTCCTTCACCGTAGAATTTAGACTTTGTTGCCATGTGCAAAGATAAAACGACTTTTTTTTAAAACCATAAAGTCCTTCAAAAAAATAAGAAAAATGTTTAATTTCATAACCTAAAACTTTTAAAAATGGGTAGAAAACTGTTTGATGTAGTTGCAAATCGCAAATCTAAAAATCCATCTTCTGTATTATTAGCTGCCAAAGTAGCTAATCAATGGCGCACTTATGATGCCCAAGAAGTATGGGATACCGCTACTGCTTTGGCTTATAGCCTTCAGCAATTAGGTATTCAATATAAAAAAAGTGTAGACAATGTAGATACCGTAGCTATTATCTCTAACAATAGACCAGAATGGGTAATAACAGATTTGGGCACACAAATGTCAGGCGGTGTGCTTACCCCTATTTATCCTACCGTAAGTGTTAATGAACTTGTCTATATTTTTAATGAAGCGCAAGTAAAAGTTCTTTTCATAGCCAATAAAGAACTCTATGAGCGCTTTTTACCTGCCTTTCAATTAGTACCAAGCTTACAACATATATTTTCCTTTGATGCTATTGAAGGTGTAAACCATTGGTCAAGTTTGATCAATAAAGAAAATCGCGTTAGCGCAGATGAATTAGCTAAAATAGACGATGAAAGTTTAGCAACCATAATTTACACTTCGGGCACTACGGGCAATCCGAAAGGGGTAATGCTGAGTCATAAGAATATTGTTAGCAATATTGAAAACAGCATTCAATATTTTTCTTTTACCGACGGTGTAGAAAAGAAAGCTTTAAGTTTTTTACCGCTCAATCATATTTTTGAGCGCATGTGTACCTACCTCTATTTTGAAAAGGGTATTTCTATATACTATGCAGAAAGTATGGAGACCATAGGTGATAATTTAAAAGAAGTAAAACCTGTTGTATTTACAACAGTACCAAGGCTTTTAGAGAAGGTATATGAAAAGATCTATAATAAGGGAATGGAATTAAAAGGCATCAAAAGGGCATTGTTTTTTTGGGCACTGCGCTTAGGAGATCAATTTGACCATAGAGAAAAAAAGTCATGGTGGTATAACGCTCAGTTAAATCTTGCTAATAAATTAATATTTAGTAAATGGAGAGAAGCATTAGGCGGTGAAGTGATAGCTATAGTAACAGGTTCTGCCGCTTGTCAAGAACGTCTCATACGCGTTTTTACAGCAGCTCGATTAACCATTATGGAAGGTTACGGACTTACAGAGACCTCTCCAGTAGTTTCAGTTAATACCTTTGAAAACTATGGAAGAAAATACGGAACTGTAGGGGTAGTCATTCCTTCGGTAGAAGTGAAATTAGCTGAAGACAATGAAATCTTATGCAAAGGCCCTAATGTAATGATGGGCTATTATAAACAGCCTGCATTAACTGCAGAAGTAATAAAAGATGGTTGGTTTTATACTGGCGATATCGGCACCTTTGTTGAAAACAACACGATTCTTAAACTGACTGATCGTAAGAAGGAAATGTTTAAGACCTCAGGAGGAAAATATGTAGCCCCTCAAGTAATTGAAAACAAAATGAAAGAGTCTCCTTTTATTGAGCAAATTATGGTAATTGGTGCCGACAAGAAATTTATTAGTGCGCTAATTGTTCCTACCCTTGCTAATCTGAAAAATTATTTTGAAGATCATGATATTGCATGGCCAGCTTCTACGGCAGAATTGCTTAAACACGAGCGTGTTCATAAACTTATGGACCAACAAATACATAAATTCAATGAGCATTTTAATCATACCGAGCAAATTAAGAAGTATGCCTTGCTCCCTAATGAATGGACTGTAGATACGGGAGAAATTACGCCTACATTAAAATTGAAAAGGAAAGTAATTATGGAGAAATATAGCCAAGAAATAGAGGCGCTTTATCAATAATCTCCTTTATTAACAAAGAATAAGTATATTTCTTTATAAATATTCCATAATCCTTTAGTAATTTAGCACCACTAATAAATCAAAAAATGATTGAAATTAAAGTTCCAACAGTAGGTGAATCTATTAACGAAGTAACCCTTGTAAAATGGCTGAAGCCAGAAGGCGCTTGGGTAGAACGTGATGAATTGTTATGTGAATTAGAGTCTGAAAAAGCAACCTTTGAATTAAATGCTGAGCAAGCGGGTATCTTGCATATTGTTGCTGCTGAAAATGCAACCCTAAACATTGGCGATCTAGCATGTAAAATCGATGAAACAGCAAGCAGACCTGCAAATGCAGCACCTGCGGCAGAAGAAAAACCTGCAAAAGCAGCTATAAAGGAAGAGAAAAAAGAAGTGGCGCCTACTCCTGTACTTAATAAAGATGTAAAAGCTACACCAGTAGCTAATGCTATTATGGCTGACAAACAAGTAAAGGCTACTGATGTAGTAGGGTCTGGATCTTTAGGAAAAATAAAAAAACAAGATGTATTAGATGCATTAGCTAACCCTGGCAAGAAAGGTGGCGCTGCTGCATTTAGCAGAAATGATCGTCCAGAAAAAATGAGTAATCTTCGTAAAACAGTTTCTAGAAGATTAGTGGAAGCGAAAAACACAACGGCTATGTTGACCACCTTTAACGAGGTAGACATGACCAATATTATGGAGATTCGTAAGAAATATAAAGATACCTTCAAAGAATCGCATGGTGTTAACTTAGGATTTATGTCGTTTTTTACTAAAGCATGTTGCATCGCATTAGAAGAATGGCCTGCTGTAAATGCTTATATAGATGGCGATCAAGTTATTTATCACGAATATTGTGATATTTCCATTGCTGTTTCAGCACCTAAAGGCTTAGTAGTTCCTGTTATACGTAATGCGGAGAGTTTAGGCATGGCAGAAATTGAACAAGCGGTTGGTAATTTAGCTAAAAAAGCAAGAGAAAATAAATTGACTGTAGAAGAAATGACCGGAGGTACGTTTACCATTACGAATGGTGGTGTGTTTGGTTCTCTAATGAGTACTCCTATTATCAATATACCTCAATCTGCTATTTTAGGAATGCATAAAATTCAAGAACGCCCAATGGCGATTAATGGCAAAGTAGAGATTAGACCAATGATGTATTTAGCTTTGAGCTATGATCATCGTATAATTGATGGTAGAGAATCAGTTAGTTTTTTAGTTCGCGTAAAAGAACTTTTAGAAAATCCGGCTTCAATGCTTATTGGAAAAGATCCCGTTCAAGGATTATTAGAAATTTAATAAAAGCCCCAGTTTTGGGGCTTTTTTATTGCGCTATTTGAAAAATAATAAAAGCTATTAGAATAATAATGTTACCCAACC
>Ga0315899_10001896_pt1 | contig 23615 bp, 20 predicted proteins | sample LakEriMetagenome_2_FD_203518 | JGI IMG/M metagenome (GOLD analysis project Ga0315899, IMG submission 203518) | Freshwater fungal communities from buoy surface, Lake Erie, Ohio, United States - Buoy 4 MA112 | ecosystem: Environmental > Aquatic > Freshwater > Lake | place: USA: Lake Erie, Ohio... | reverse complement strand
TCACCATAAATCTCGCAGCGGCACTTGATTCCTTCACTGAAGCCATCTGCACAAACCTCCTACATCACGCTCAATATATGACAGCCTAAATGCAGAATGCTCTAATGGATTTACAAGTCGGCAAAATGCTAGGCCATAAAGAAGCTCTCAAGAAAATATCCGAGACAGCTAAGACCGATGAAGCGGCAGCAAAAGATGCTTTCAGTAAACTCGACGGCATCAAAATGGAAATGAAGCCGGATGTCAGTATTAGCCTGAAGTAATTTCTCACCAATTATTCTAAACAAAAAAGCGCATCGGAATATCCGATGCGCTTTTTTCATGAAGTGTAATCTCAATGCTCGCGGCAGAACTGCTCGAAGCGGGTAAGGCCTTCGTTCAAGACATCGAGCGTGGTGCAGTAGCTGATGCGGATCGCATCGTCATAACCAAATGCGATACCTGGAACAGCCGCCACTTTGTAACGGGAGAGAAGTTTATCGCAAAGGTTCATCGATTTAAGACCCGTCTGACCTGTATAAACGAAGAAGTAAAACGCACCTTTTGGCTCTACCACACGAATGTTAGGAATCGCTTTCAAACGTGAAAAAACGAACTGGCGTTTCACATCATATTCACCGCGAAGGTCTTCGATAAAGGTTTGATCACCTTGAAGAGCAGCAAGCGCGCCGTATTGGGCAAAGGTCGTCGCATTCGAAACGCTGTGGTTCTGAACTTTATCAATCGCATCCGCAACCGGCTTAGCAGCAGCGGTGTAACCCAAACGCCATCCGGTCATCGAATACGCTTTGGAAAATCCGTTTACGGTGATGGTGAGGTTGTAGAGATCCTCGCTGAGTGACGCAATCGAAACGTGTTCGCTATCGCCGTAGACCAATTTCTCATAGATCTCATCGGAAAGAATCATGATGTCCTCTGCAACAGCGATTTCACCAAGAGCAAGTAGCTCGTCTTTCGTGTAGATCGCACCTGTTGGATTGCCCGGAGAATTAATGATGACCATCTTAGTCGCAGGTGTCATCGCATCTTCAAACTGCTCAGGAGTCATTTTCCAACCAGTGGATTCTTTGGTCTCAACGAGCACTGGAATACCACCCGCAATACGGACCATCTCAGGATAAGACACCCAGTAAGGAGTCGGGATGATCACTTCATCGCCTTCTTGGATCACGGCGAGAATCGCATTGAAACATGCCATTTTCGCGCCGGAGGTCACACAAATCTGATTCGCTGGGTAATCAATGTTGTTGTCCTTTTTGAATTTCTCGGAAAGTGCCTGACGGAGCTCGGGAATACCACCGGACGGAGTGTATTTGGTGCGACCTTCCATAAGCGCTTTAACAGCCGCTTCTTTGATGTGGAGCGGGGTGTCAACTTCTGGCTCGCCGCCAGCGAGCGCGTAAACTTCCTCGCCTTTGGCGATGAGTGCTTTGGTATCCGCAGTAACTTTAAGAGTGAGTGATGGGGAAACCTTATCGATTCGTGATGAAATGCTGTGCATGATGGGCGCTAATATTGATTTTCAGGACTTTTGCGCACGACCTCAGCGGTGCACAACAGTTCATGAGGCACCACCGAAACGGGCGGGGCTTGTTGTGGCTTCTACCCTTCCCCATGGCAAGAGAAATGCTTTCCATTCCGCCTATTCCATGTCCTCAAAATAAATCAAATCCGCTAATTTACAGGGAAATAGTAACTTTTATCTCTGTGAATTTTCATTTATTTGCATTTCAGTGAGAAATGATTATCTGAAAAAATCAAGTATTGCATAGAATGTGCAACTCAATCCCAACGCCGCTTGACATCATACAAATGCATCATGTCCTATGGCATGAAATCAATGCAGCATAGCTCACAAAAACTCGTGATTATAGGTGGTGGCGTCATCGGCCTCAGCACTGCCTACTACGCGTTGAAGCAGGGGTTTCAGGTTACTGTGCTGGATAGCAACGGTCCCGACGCGGGGAATTGCTCATCAGCCAATGCAGGAATGATCGTTCCCAGCCATTTCATTCCGCTCGCTGCTCCCGGAGTTATTAGCAAAGGCCTGCGCTGGCTGCTCGACAAAGAAAGTCCGTTTTATGTCCGTCCGCGTATTTCACTCGAACTTGCACTTTGGGGTTGGTTGTTCTGCCAACATGCCAATCAAGACCATGTCGATGCCGTGAGACATCTGCTCTGCGAACTCAATTTAGAAAGCCGTCGGCTATTTCAAGAACTCTCTCAAGATGAAGATTTCGGACTACAATCCTGCGGCCTTCTGATGCTTTGCCAAAGCCAAAAAACCCTAGACGAAGAAGCTGAGGTTGCGCAACAAGCGCGCGAACTTGGCTTGAGCGCTAACCTGTTAGAATCTAAAGCCGCAGCTCTGCTCGATCCAAACATCAACATGAACATCGCTGGTGCCGTGCATTTCGCCGAGGACTGCCATCTCGATCCCGCACGCTTTGTCACTTCGCTCAAAAGAAGAATCGGGCAGATGGGCGGACAATTGCTTCATAACGTTGCGATAGATGAAATCACCTTCCGCAACGGAAAGATTAGCTCAGTATCCGGATCCAACGAAACTTTCGAGGCTCAACAGTTTGTTATCGCCGGCGGAGCATGGAGCCCTGGCCTTCTTCGCAGGATCGGACTGCGACTACCCATGCAATCAGGCAAGGGCTATTCACTCACCCTTCATAATCCAACCCAGCTACCGCAACTCTGCTCGATTCTGGCTGAGGCAAAAGTCGCAGTGACACCGATGGGTAAATCGCTGCGTTTCGCTGGCACGATGGAAATCGGCGGACTCGGCACCGATATCAATCCCGCACGCGTGCGTGGCATCATCAAGGCAGCCACTCGCTATTTCCCTGATTTCAAGATCAGTGATTTCGATGGGATCGAACCATGGGTCGGTTTACGCCCCGTGTCCCCAGATGGCATGCCTTATTTGGGGAAAGTTCCGCGCTTGGACAACCTCGTGATCGCAACAGGCCATGCGATGATGGGACTCAGCCTTGCGCCGATAACGGGCAAGCTCGTCATAGAAATTCTAACAAAACGACCCACTTCCATCAGGATCGAAGCTCTCGCACCGGATCGATTTTCCTAAGAGGCAGCCTAAAAAACCAAAAAATTAAGAAATTCAACCACAGATGAACACGGATGAACGCAGATTTAAAAAGTCATTAAATACCAAGGAATAAAATATTTGTGGCCTCTATCTGTATTCTCTCCATCTGCGTACATCCGCGTTCATTTGACGAAGAGATTTAATTTTCGTGTTCGTCCATGTCCGCTCCGCTCCCATTGCGTTAAAATACTCTTCCCATTCTACTTACCAAATTATCCAGACAGTCTCTAATTGAATTTCCTCAGCTACTTATCATGAAACTCATCGAGTCCCACACCATCGGCGAACCCACCCGCATCATTATTTCTGGTGGCCCGGATCTCGGCACGGGGCCGCTCTCCGAACGCGCGCGGCTGTTGCGCGAGCAACACGATCGCATCCGTCGCGCCATCTGTCTCGAACCACGAGGACACGACGCTGTCGTCGGCGGTCTGCTTTGCGAGCCGCACGAGCCGGGCTGCGACTTCGGTATCATCTTTTTCAACAACGCCACCACCTTGGGCATGTGCATTCACGGCACCATCGGACTTATGGTCACTCTCGCACACCTCGGCCGTGTTCGTCCGGGCGATAAATGCCGCATCGACACTCCAGTTGGCGTGGTCGATGCGAGTCTACATATCGATGGCAAAGTTTCCGTCACCAATGTCCCCTGCTATCGTTTGAAAGCGGGAGTCACTGTCGAATTACCTGGCTGGGGAAAAATCCGCGGCGATGTCGCATGGGGCGGAAACTGGTTTTTCCTCATTGATGGACAAGGTCCTGAAATTTCTGAAAATAACATCCCCGCCCTGTGCGATTTTTCCTCAAAGGTCTGCGAGGCACTCAAACAAGCCGGAGTCACGGGCGATGATGGATCGGAGGTCGATCATGTTGAACTTTTCGCAAAACCCACCACTCCCACACACTCGGACAGTCGCAACTTCGTCTTGTGCTCGGGTGGGGCATACGATCGCTCGCCATGCGGCACAGGTTTCAGTGCGAAACTCGCGTGTCTGGCAGCCGATGACAAACTCGCTCCTGGCGCGGTTTGGCGGCAGGCGAGCATTCTCGATCAGGTTTTTGAGGGGACTTACGAAATCCTTAAGGACGGCAAAATTCTGCCTCACATCACCGGCCAAGCATGGGTAAATGGTGAAACAAACCTGATCTTCCATGCAGACGATCCGTTTCAGTTCGGACTGCAAGGACTCTAAAAAGCGAAAGCCCCTAAGTCATTGATACTTAAGGGCTTTCATTGGTTGCGGGAGCAGGATTTGAACCTACGATCTTCAGGTTATGAGCCTGACGAGATACCTGACTTCTCCATCCCGCGTTTGGATGGTTCCGCATTGCGGTGGACGGAAGAAGTAACCGCCGTTCATCATCCCACGCAAGGTAAAATTTTGCTTATGCGTGATTTTTTGCTTCTATATCGCCGCAGATGGACGTGACCGCAGATAAATATCAAAATCTCATAGAAGCCGAATGGCGGAAAATAGCACAAGATCACTTCGAGATTGCGACCACTTTCACCGCCGGCCCGCGGCTGCGGCGTGACCATGGAGAAAAACACCCGGTCGAGGATTTCCTGTTTAATTATTACCCCTACCCCATCGCTCTGCTTGAACAATGGCATCCTGGCTTGGGTATCATTCTAGAATTTTCTGATCTGGAACTTTTACCCGCTCATCTGAAAGGCCGCCGATATCGTATCGATGCGAATAGCTGTTATGTCGATCCCTCCACAATCGACGAAAAAGAACGGCTGCGGTTTCAATGGATCGTCGAACTCCTAGAAGCGACCGAACGCCACGTTCCAAATTACGCCTGTCATGGCTTGCATGAATGGGCGATGGTTTATCGAGCTGAAGAAATCCGACATGCCACCATCGCTCCGCTACGTTTGCCTCAAGCAGAAATCGATGAATTGGTAAGTTCCCGCCCCATCACTTGTACGCACTTCGATGCGTTTCGTTTTTTTGCCAACCAAGCCAAGCCACTGAATCGTCATCCACTCAGCCTCGATAGCCGACATGAAAACGAGCAACCTGGTTGCGTGCATGCCAACATGGATCTTTATAAATGGGCTGCGAAATCCATGCCATGGATAGGATCTAAAATTTTGTTAGAAACTTTTCAACTCGCCACCCAACTCCGAGATCTAGATATGCGCGCCAGCCCCTACGATCTGTCCGCTTGGAATGTTGTCCCTATTAAAATCGAAACCCCAGATGGTCGGAAAGCCTACGAAACTGAGCAACGCCGTCTCGCAGCGCTTGGCAGTGACCTGAGGAAAAAGCTGATTCAGGCGATTCATCGTGTCATTTCAGCAAGATAACACTCAATAAACAAAACGATTGTTTTTTCAATAGGTGCGGAAATAGACTACACACCCCGACGCGAACCATCCATCCCTTCATCATGTCAAAACCCACTAAAGCTAAGTCAAAGGCCAACACCCCAAGCTACGCAGTCGCCAAACAACGCTATGCTGATCTTGGTGTGGATACGGATGCGGTCATGAAGAAACTCGCGAGTATTCGAATTTCACTTCACTGCTGGCAGGGCGATGATGTCGGTGGATTTGAAAGCACTAGCGATGGACTTAGCGGCGGAATTGCAGTGACTGGAAACTATCCAGGAAAAGCGCGCACTCCTGATGAACTCCGCGCAGATCTCGACAAAGCACTCTCACTCATCCCCGGCAAGCACCGCCTAAACCTCCACGCGTTCTACGGTGAGTTCGGCGGCAAAAAAGTGGATCGTGACGAGATTGAGCCAAAACATTTCAAAAACTGGATCGACTGGGCGAAATCTAACAAAATGGGAATGGATTTTAACCCAACCTGCTTTGCCCATCCAAAATCCGCTGACGGTTTCACCCTCTCACACTCTAACAAAGGCATCCGCGATTTCTGGATCGAGCATTGCCAACGCTCACGCGACATTTCCGCTGCGATGGGTAAGGCACTTGGCTCACCTTGTATCATGAATGTCTGGATTCCTGATGGTTATAAAGATTCTCCCGTGGATCGCGTTGGCCCACGTCAGCGCCTTGAAAAATCTCTGGATAAAATTTTCTCTGAAAAGAAAAACCCAAAACACATGCTGGATGCGGTCGAATGCAAATTATTCGGCATCGGCAGTGAAAGCTATGTGGTCGGCTCCCATGAATTCTACATGGGCTATGCGGTGAAAAACCAAAAACTGCTCTGCCTTGATGCCGGCCACTTCCACCCCACGGAAACGATTGCTGACAAACTGGGATCCGCTCTGATGTTCGTTCCAGAAATTCTCCTTCACGTCAGCCGCGGCGTGCGTTGGGACAGCGATCATGTGGTGACACTTGATGATTCACTTCAAGGCATCGCCTCTGCTCTCGTTCGCGACAATCTTCTTTCCCGCACTCACATCGGTTTGGATTTCTTCGACGCCAGCATCAACCGCATCGCAGCCTGGACCATAGGCACACGGAACACGTTGAAATCCTTGCTTATCGCGTTGTTAGAACCAGCCGCACTGCGCGAAGCCGAGAAATCCGGTGATCTCACCACCCGCCTCGCACTCATGGAAGAACTCAAATCCATGCCATGGGGCGATGTTTGGGATCAATATTGCGAAACGCAAAACGTTCCTCTCGGAATGAACTGGGTAAAAGAAACCCAGAAATACGAAGCCACGGTTCTTTCCAAGCGTAAGTGATTTTTTAATCCCTTGAGTGGTTCTTAGTTCTTAGTTCTTAGTTCTTAGTTCTTAGTTCTTAGTTCTTAGTTCTTAGTTCTTAGTTCTTAGTTCTTGGTTAGCTTTCGCTTACTTCACTCTTCACTCTTCACTCTTCAATACTCCTCTTCTTCCTCGCCAGGAACTGGAGGAATGACGTCTTCGCGTTGGAGTAGTCTTTCCAGATCGAGATCAGCAATGAGATCGGCAGGGGTTCCTCTAACAATCGATGCGTAAGGAACGATGCGATCCAATTCTGCAATTGCGCAGTGCACCATGGATGAAACGATATCCGCATCGTATTTTTCGCGTTCAAAAAGATTGGTAACGCGGAACACTAACATTTCACGATCGAGATCGTATTCGAAGCCTCCGAGCGTGAGTTGCTTATTGGCTCGCATCAAAAGTTCCAGCAGTGCTGGCATCTGCGGCTCGGCCACAAACATCGGACTTTCAGAAACGACACTGAGCGCATTCAATTCAGGAAAGGCCTGCACGATGAGATCCACTCGGGTATGATGCGCTTCAAAGCCAGCACGCAAGACCTCACGACCTTCGACCAACTCGGTATGCCAGCCGTTTTTACCAAAAACTTCCTCTACGGATAAAATCTGTCGTGAATGGGGTCTCATGCGTTGCGAGGAGATACTCGCCCAAGCACGGCCTTGGCAAGCAAGCTCCGAAATTTTCTATCCATCGGTTTGAGGGAAAGATGCAAGCCCGAGCTCTTCTCCTCATTGAAATGGAGGGTCAGCCACTTTTCATCATCACTGATTTCAGCTGCAATTATTTCCTGCCAAATCACCAAACGAAGGTTTTTCGTTGGAAAGAAAAACGGAAAAATCTCCAATCCAAGCGGAGTTAAAATCACATAGGCATGTTTTGCTAGATGCCGAGTCAGCCAGAAACAACCCAATGCGACAACCAGACAAGGCACCGCCCAAAGTGGATGTGGGAGCTCGGGGTTCACGTCGCGATAAATCCCAGTCGCTACCAAAGTCACCGCTGCTCCGATCAAAACCGCACCCAACACACCAAATCCCACCGCTTGCCCCGATCGCGTAAACCTCAGTTCCTTTTCTGGTTCACTCACCATGAATCAACGATCTTTGTCTTCTACCTGAAATTCCTGAGCATCAAAATCCACAAAATCATCACCAGCTTTTTTGCGACGCCATGAGTTTAGCATGATCACAATCCCAAACCCCATGATCAGAAACGAAGCCTCCAAGATAAAAGGGGTCGATATTAATCCCGCAATTTTCCCTACGCTCTCCCCGATCCATCCTGGAATATATCTCCAAAACAAAAGAAATCCGATCACGGTAAACATCAGTGAGAAAATAATCAAACCGCCTACAGTGACCTGCTTTCCTCGATTTTCTTGGTTTGTTTGCTGATTCATCATGGAATATTCAAAACCATAATCCAAATTAGCCCACCTTCCAAACCCTACTTTGAAAAACATTTCCGAAATCCTTTCAGGCCTTTATAAAACATGCTTTCATCAAGCCCATGACACGCGACGAAGCCAGCCAGAACCTCGACCAGAAACTCCGCCAGGAAATTCTGTTTGCTCGTGAACGCGTGTATCACTTCGCCAAACCCACTCCATTTGAGCAACTCGATATTCCCGGTCTCAATTTCGAACTCTGGGTGAAACGTGAAGACCTTTCCCCAATCAAAGCCTATAAATGGCGCGGCGCCGCCAACCGCATGGCAACTCTCAGTGAACTAGAAGCCAAACGCGGGGTCGTCACTGCCTCCGCTGGAAACCACGCCCAAGGTGTCGCCCTCGCCGCCAAACAACTCGGCATCCGCGCGCGCATCTACATGCCGAAGTCCACGCCGAAAGTGAAACAGGAAGCCGTCAGCAAACTCGGTCAGGAATACGTTTCCGTCCACCTCGCCGGCGACAGTTACGACGACGCGGTCAAGGCCGCACGCGCCGATGAAGCATCGACCAAATCCACATTCATCCACGCCTACGACGATCTCCAAGTGATGGCGGGTCAAGGAACCCTCGCCGATGAAATCGTGCTCTCTGGCAAAGGTCCTTTCGATGTCGCTTATGTCCAAATCGGTGGCGGCGGCATGGCAGCTGGCGTTTCCACATGGCTCAAAGCCTACTGGCCTAACATCGAAATCGTCGGAGTCGAAGGCGAAGGTCAGGCATCCATGACCGCCTCCATTCAAGCAGGAAAACCCGTTATGTTAGATCAGGTCGATCTCTTCTGCGATGGTACCGCCGTCAAACAACCTGGCGATCTTCCTTTTCAAATTTGTAAACATTCCATCGATCGCTTCATCACGGTTAGCAATGCACAAGTGACCAAAGCGATTCGCACGCTATGGGATGGATTACGTTCCATTTCCGAACCTTCAGGCGCCATGGGTCTTGCAGCTGCGCTCAAAGAAAAAGATTCTCTCCACGGAAAAAAAGTCGTCGTCATTTTATGCGGAGCGAACATCGATTTCCTTCAAATCGGTCGCATCGCTCAGTCCGAAGGAGCATCGTCCAAATTCAACCGAACCATCCGTGTTCAAATTCCAGAAACCCCAGGGACGATGTTGAAATTGTTAGATAAATGTTTCTCACAAGTCGATATTACAGATTTTCAATACGGTAAAATTGATCAAAAAATCGCGTGGCCGGTTTTCTCGCTCGCTGCAGATCAACTCGAAACCATCCAATCGATTTCCAACAAACTTGATGAGAATGGTTACACTTGGCAGGACATTTCTGGGGCTATAGATGTCAATTTCCGCGCCATCCCCTTCCGCAGCGACCTTCTCTCCCACCCCGCTTTTCTCCGGCTCGACTTCTACGAGCGCCCCGGAGCACTCCACGATTTCCTAGCCAAACAACTCACAGGCAACGAAAATCTGAGCTATTTCAACTACCGCCAATCGGGCGAGCGCATCGGCCGTGCCCTGATCGGACTGGATTTCCCCTCATCCTTTGAAAGGGACGCATTTGTGATGGCTCTCCCCCCTCAAGGTGAGGGCTACCGCCTCTGCCATGCCGTCGATTCTGAAACTTCTGCTCGCCTTTCGGGCTCTGCCACCTAAAAACCTCTCCCCACATTGTCTGGTTTCCTCTCGACAGTATCCAGTCGCCTGACAAAAATCCAAACCTCTTTCATAACCTTTCTCAATAATGCGGACAGCAATTTTCGGTGATATCCATGCAAATCTAGAAGCCCTTCAAGCTGTCATGGCCGACGCCAAACTGCAAGGTGTCACGGACTACGTGTGTCTTGGTGATGTGGTGGGATATAACGCGGATCCGATTGCTTGCTTGAACATCATTCGGGGTATGAAATGCCCGACAGTTAAAGGAAATCACGACGCTGATGCATCGGAAAATCACTCGTTGGAAAACATGAATCCCATCGCCGCTTTCGCGCTCCAGTGGACTCGTGAACAACTCGATGACGATCAACGCCTCTGGCTCAAACAGCTCCGCATGGTGCGTCAAGTTGCCGACTACACCATCGTCCATAGCACCCTCGACCAACCTGTTAACTGGAACTACGTCACCAATCGCTTCGATGCGATGTCGAACTTTGCCTATCAATTCACGCAGCTTTGCTTCCATGGCCATACCCATGTCCCGAAAGTTTATGTAAAAACGGATAAAGTACGCGAAGTAACCCCAGATTCCGTTAAAATCGAGCCCAACGCCAAATATTTCATCAACGCTGGTTCTGTTGGCCAGCCGCGTGATGGAGATCCTCGCGCCTGCTACGCCATCTACGACAGCGAGAACAAAATGATCGTTTTCCGCCGTATCGATTACGACATGGCGACGACCCAGGAGAAAATTCTCAATGCCGGCCTCCCCGAAATGCTGGCCGAGCGCCTTGCCGAAGGACGGTAGTTTTCGACTCCTAGCCACAGGCGTGGAACATTGGAAACAATTGCGTGGAACATGGTTTCCGGCTTGACGCTTCCAGCCTCTCCTCTGATGCTGGACACTTTCCGCCCAGCGACGCTGAGGTAATATTAGTAAGTTTTTATAAAATATTACTAATATATCACCGTAGCACTCTAATCGGTATTAACTTTTTAAAAATTCAACTCTCTCAACTTCAAAACTTTATCTCTTTCATAATCTCATGTTTAAAAAACTTTTTGGAAACATGTTTTCCAGTGACATCGGAATCGACCTAGGAACCGCAAACACTCTCATCAACGTCAAAGACCATGGCATCGTTCTTCGCGAGCCTTCTGTGGTCGCAGTCAAAGCCGGAACCAATGAGGTCCTCGCTGTCGGTGATGATGCAAAACGCATGCTTGGCAGAACTCCGGGCAACATCGTCGCAATCCGTCCTCTCAAAGACGGTGTCATTGCAGACTTCGAAGTGACTCAAGCCATGCTCCGCCACTTCATTCGGAAAGTGAACAAAGGTCGTCGCAACAATCCGCGCGTTCTCATCGCCATTCCATCCGGAATCACTGAAGTTGAACGCCGCGCCGTTCGCGAGTCTGCCGAACAAGCTGGCGCACGCGAAGTGTATCTCATCGAAGAACCTATGGCCGCCGCTATTGGTGTCGGCCTTCCTGTTCAAGAAGCATCAGGAAACATGATCGTCGATATCGGCGGTGGCACGACAGAGGTCGCACTCATTTCTCTATCAGGAATCGTTTACGCTCGTTCCGTTCGCACGGCAGGAGATGAAATTGATGAATCCATCATCCAATACATGAAACGCGCCTACAACCTCATGATTGGTGAGCGCACTTCAGAAGATATTAAAATCCGCATCGGCTCTGCCCATCCTCTTCCTAAGGAAATGACCATGGAAGTTAAAGGCCGCGATCTCGTTGCGGGACTTCCAAAAACCATCACCATCACCTCTCAGGAAATCCGCGAGGCGATGTCTGACCCACTCAACACCATCGTCGATGCTGTCCGCACCACCCTCGAGCGCTGCCCGCCAGAACTCGCGGCAGACCTTGTAGATCGCGGTATCGTTCTCGCAGGTGGCGGCGCGCTTCTCAAAGGCCTTGATCGTTTGCTACGTGAAGAAACTGGTCTACCAGTCCACGTCGCAGAAGATCCACTCAGCGCCGTTGCAGAGGGAACCGGAAAAGCACTTCAGGAACTTTCCTTCCTCAAGCGCGTAACCAACACAGATCGCTAAGCCCTAGGCTATGTCTTTCTAATTTGCAGATTTCGACCCAACGGTCATGAAACCGCTAAACCTTATCGCACTGCTTTTGTTCCTCGCAGGAGCAACATGGGCTTTAACACGAAGCGAGACTGTTGTCAGGGATATTCAAGTTGCGTATTTCAAAATCATCAACCCAACTCTAACAGCTGGATCATCGCTCGAAACCAAAACGCGAAAATTGTTAGATGAGACCGAGCATTCAAAAGTGCTTGAAACCAAACTTGCGGCCGTCGACGGAGAAATCGGGAGACTCCGCATCATCGAATCTCAGTTCGATGCATTGAAGCGTGAAAACAAGGAACTGCGCCATGCGTTGGATTTTAAAAAAGCGACGAACTTTGATGTAGTCGCAGCACAGATCATTCGCCGCCATCCAACCACATGGTGGCAAACCATGGAGATTGATGCGGGTGAAGAACGCGGCATTGGGATTCAACTCTCAGTTCTTTCCAATGAAGGCCTAGTCGGAATCATCGATCGTCCTTTCAAAAACCGTTCATCCGTCCTCCTTGTCACCGATGAGAAATGCCAAGTGTCCGTCCGTGTCGAAGGCACACCGGAAGTAGGCATCCTCAGCGGCCAACGCGGCAAATTTGATAGTAACCCGACTCTTCGCCTTCGTTTCCTTTCTAAAGACGCATCGCTTAAAAGCGGCCAACGCGTTTTCACCACAGGTCGTGGTGGCATTTTTCAACCCAACATCCTCGTTGGAACGATACTCTCGGTTGAAAAAGGCCCGATCGACTCGGAAGCCCTCGTCGCACCTGCTGTAAACCTCAGCGACTTGGGAACCGTATTCGTCGTCCTTTCTGAAACCCCTTAATTCTCACCCGCTTGCTCCGCTACAATATCAGCACAGTAATCCTTCTGCTCATCGCCTTCTTGGTGCAGCAGTTTGTGCCCGCGTTCACGGGTCTTAGCCACGCACGCTTCCTCATCGTTCACCTAGTTTTCCTCTGCTGTGCGGTGACGGTAACCACACCGACCATGCTTCTATTGGCTTTTATCGGTGGATTGTTATGGGACGCTCATTGTTATCTCGCCCCCATTGTCGCTGACCCAGAAGTCTACAGTCAACCTGTCGAATCACTGCGATTTGGTTACTCCATCATTCTTTTCGGCATCGCTGGCTTCCTCATGCAAGGACTCAATCCAGTGTTCCGCCAAGGCAAGTGGCATTTCTCCGCCCTTCTCTCTGGTATTGCGATCTTTCTATATCTAACAGCGGAATTTTTAGTCATCTCATTTATCAGAGGAGATTTCACGATTACTCGATCCATCTTTAGACTGCTAATATACACCTCAGTCCTGACAATGATCATTTCTCCAATCGTTTTCTGGTTACTCTATCAAATCGCCAAGATTTTTGACTACTCCCTCTATCCCGAGGCGAGAAAATCTAATAGTTGGCATTAACAACATGGAACCCAAATACAAACTCAGACTTTATCTCCTGACCGCCGTCATTCTGGCCGGTTTTGGGACTTTATTGTCTGAGCTCCATGAATTCCAAATCAATCGTCAGAACGAATTCCAAGCACTCGTTCCCGGCAACCGCACCGTGACCATTCGTGAGCCAGGTATCCGCGGTGAAATCACCGACCGTAACGGCATCCCTCTTGCCCGCAACCTGCGCAACTACGTCGCAACACTGAATCTCGATGAAATCGCTAAAGCGTATTCTCAGCAATACGATGACAATCCGAAAGTAGAACGGCTCGTCAAACGAGATGGATTTGATCGTGCCACTGAAGAGAAAGACATCGTGAAGATCGTCAATGCTTCAACCATCGTGCCCCTACAGCAACTCGGTCTCGCAAAAAACTACAACGCATCAGCCCTGCGCACCCACTACCTCACTCACCGTGGATTTGTTCCTTTCACTTATCGGGACGATCTCACCTATGAAGAGTTCGCCCGCCTGGCAGAGAGAAACATCGAATTTCCAGGACTCACGCTCGGTATACGCCCGCAACGCCAATACCCATACGGCACTCTCGCTTCCCATGTGCTTGGCTATCTCAAACAATGGGAAAAAGGCGATATCACTTCCATCGAAAAACGCACTTTTGATCACTATATCGGCAATGAAAAAGGCATCGCCGGAGTCGAAGCAACCATGGACTCATACCTTCGCGGTCCGGAGGGAATCAAAACGGTTCTCAAAGATGAAAAAGGCCGCACGATTGGCATGCTTGATTATACCAAACCCGGTATAGGCGCAAAAGTTGAACTAACCATTGATGCGAGAATTCAATATTTGTTAGAAAATACACTTCGCCGCGCCGGGCGAGCAGCAGGTGTCGTATTGGATGTCCGAACCGGCGAGGTTATCGCCATGGCATCGGTTCCTGACTATGATCCCAATGCGTTCATTCCATCGATCTCCAGTGAAAAATTCAAAAGCTACACATCCAAGCCTCAGTTATCTCCTTTCACCAACCGCGCTATCACGTCCTTTACGCCTGGTTCAACGATGAAAGTACCAACCGCCATCGCAGGATCTCTCAACGGCATGTCGAATCGTTCTTTCTCCTGTGAGGGTTTTGTTCCTTATGGAAATCACAATATCGGCTGCTGGCTCTGGAATAAAAGCCGCGGCAGTCATGGATCCCTCACTCTACACAAAGCACTTCAACAATCGTGTAATCCATATTTCAACAAACTTGCTAACGCTATCGGATGGAAAGCAATGGTCGATGGATTCTCTCTGGTAGGGCTTGGTAAAAAAACTGGCATTGAACTTCCAAACGAAGATCCGGGAATTCTTCCAGGTTCTCGTGCATGGCGAGCCTCCGCGCCAGGTGCCGTCATGACTCCTGCTCTCACCGCTATGTTATCCATTGGCCAAGGCGATACGATGACAAGCCCCTTGCAACTTGCAGCCATGCTTGCGCCGATTGCCAATGGTGGAAAATATTACCAACCTAGGATTGTCAAACAAGTCACTGCAGCAAATGGCACAGTTCTAGTTTCAGATTTCCCAAAACTTGAGGTCGATCTCCTCACTTCTGGAATCAAAGAAACCGATCTTGCATTGATACGCCTCGGAATGTGGAAAGCCGTAAACGAGGCGGGTGGTACTGCAGGCAAAGTCCGCATGGCGGATTACGAAATCGCTGCCAAAACCGGAACCGCACAATCCGTCGATAACGGTCAGAAGTCTAACAACTCATGGGTTATCTCATTCGCACCCTTTGATCAGCCACGCTATGCTGTTGTTATTTTGGCAGAATCCGCTGGCTCAGGCGGTGGTGTTTGCGGCCCTCTGGTAAACATGGTCTACACCGGAATCTTCGCCCAAGAAAAAGGCATGCGCTTACCGCTCAAACCGCAATCAGAATACCCAGGCCATTTGAAACGCATCGAAGCCATAGAGCCGATCAAAGACGTTCTCGCAGCCATCCAAGCAACCGAAGTTCCACGCACAGATCCAACTTCTACCGCCATCGCAGGCGATGATGACGGTGAAACTGGCAACGAAATTGGCGATATTTTACCTAAAACCAAACCATCAACCTCAACCACTGTTATTTCTCCTAAACCAACCATAACCCTTGAAACCGACCGCGAAGGACAAGTGATCCCGCGCGCCACTCCCATCGTAGAGTGAAAACGAATTTACCAAAAATAAACCATCTAAACCAACACAACTCGTGATCAAAAAAATTAAAAGACTACTCGGCATCGGAAATACCGATCCACTCGAAGGCAACACCATCATCGTTAACGTTGAAAAACTCGAACGACGCGTAGCACTGTTAGAAGACGGCGTCGTCGAAGAATACACCGTTGAACGCGAAGGCGATCAAAACATCGTCGGAGGTATTTTTAAAGGCCGCGTTAAAAATATCGAGCAAGGCCTCAAAGCCATGTTTGTTGACATCGGCCTCGATAAGAATGCTTTCCTACACTTCTGGGACGCCATTCCAGCCGCACTTGATGGAGGGCTAGAGGAAATCGAGCGCGAAGGCTCGAAAAAGAACCAAAAGAAAATCACATCCAAGGACATTCCGAGCATTTATCCCGTCGGATCGGAAATCGTCATCCAAGTTTCCAAAGGACCTATCGGCACGAAAGGCCCACGTGTTACCACCAATATTTCGCTAGCGGGTCGTTACCTCGTGCTGATGCCCTTTACCGAGCAATTCGGTATCTCACGGAAAATTGATGATCCACAAGAACGCCAACGTCTCAGAAAAATTGTTCAAAAACTCTCAGTTCCAGAAGGCATGGGCATCATCATGCGCACGGTTGCGCAAGGAACCCGTGCACGTCATTTCGTTCGAGACCTCGCCATGCTTTTAGAACAATGGGACACTATCGACCAACGCCGTGCCAACAACCCTGCACCATGCTGTGTGTTCCAAGAACCAGGACTCATCGAAAAAACTGCACGCGATTTCCTCACCGAAGAAGTCGATCAAGTCATCTGCGACGACGAACAAACCACTGAACTCATTCGTGAGATCGCAGGGAAAATTTCAAGACGCTCCAAACGTCGCATTCGCTACATGCCTAGCGCTTCACAACCAATTTTCGAAAAAATCAACATCCAGAAACAAATCGACGAGGCGTTCTCCCGCCAAGTCTGGTTGAAATGCGGCGGCTACATCGTCATTGATGAAACCGAGGCTTTGATATCCGTCGACGTCAACACGGGTCGCAACCGTGGCTCCAAAGACGTCGATAAAATGATTCTCCAAACCAACATCGAAGCCGCTGAGGAAGTTGCTCGCCAACTCCGTCTCCGTAACATCGGTGGCCTAGTGGTCGTCGACTTCATCGACATGCGTCATCGCAAAGACCAAATGGCGGTTTACAAAGCAATGAAAGAACGCGTCAAACGCGACAAAGCAAAAACTCAGATCCTCCAGATTTCCGCCATCGGTCTGATGGAAATGACCCGTCAACGCCTCATCGAATCTCTCCGTGATTCGATGTATGAGCCATGCCCGTATTGCCAAGGCCGCGGCCGCGTCAAAACCCCAATGACCATGTCCATCGAGATCCAACGTCGACTCAACACCATCATCCAAACGCATCGCGACCAAGTCGGCGACCTCGTCGTCATTGTGAACTCGGATGTGTTGAACCGTTTCAAAAAGGAAGACGCAAAAGTTCTCGTCGAGCTCGAGCGCTCACATGCCGGACGCCTCATTTTCCGTTCCGATCCATCCCTCAACCGCGAACGCTTTGCGATTGTTGATGCAGCAACGGACAAAACGATCGACCAAGGGTGATTTAAAACTTGATGTGTGATTTCATGTGGTAAATAGTTACCACATGAAATATACATCCACTCTCAAACGCACCAGTATGTCGCTGGATACAGTCACCTTGGACATCATGCAAAAGTTGGCCAAGAAATGGAATGTTTCGAAATCGGAAGTGATTCGTCGTGCTGTAAAAAAAGCACAAGAAGACGATATCATCAAAGCATCAAGAATGTCGCCTGTAGAAGCCTTGGAATGGATACGGGATGGAAACGGCCTAAACGAAAGTGAGGCGAAATTCATGACCGATGAAATTGCTGCCGAGCGAGCGGCTAAAAAATATTGGTGGGAGGAAAATGACTCTGCACTTTGATACCAATGAACTGATTCAGATCAGTTTCACGACTTCCGATCTCGGCGCGATATTGCTCCCCTGGCTCAAAAAAGGAAACATCGCAGCCGTCTCCACCATTACTTGGTCTGAATTTTGTAACGGACCTGTCACGAATACCCAAAAAAACGTGATTTCATCTATCCTAAGTGGGAACATCATCGACTTCACAAAACCCATGGCTGAAACGGCTTCCTTTCTATTCAATAGCACAGGTAGACGACGTGGCTCACACCCTGATTGCATGATAGCAGCTTGTGCGATCTTGTCAGGCGCGCCACTATGCACAAAAAACCTCAAAGACTTTAACCGCTTTGTCCCCTTCGGCCTACGTCTTCATTCATTTTGATATTCCAGCGGCACGTCCTCTGCTCTTCCACCAATAACGAATTTCCAATCACCACTGACTTTTTCCCATGTCCCGTAAAACCAAACTTATCGTCACCCTTGGACCCGCCACTGAGTCGCCTGAAATGATAGGCAAACTCATCGATGGCGGAGTGAATGTCTTCCGCCTAAACATGAGCCATGCGAAACATGAATGGGCTGCAAAGATGACCAAACAGGTTCGCAAGGAATCCGAGAAACGCCATGCCCACATCGCCGTTCTTTTCGATCTAACAGGTCCATCGATTCGAACCGGCGATTTGGAAAAAGCATACGACCTCAAAGAAGGTGATAAAGTGGAGTTTCGGCGCGCCGATGTTGAAGCATCAATTCCCCTTTCCACCACGGTCAATTACCCCGGCCTGATGGGCGATGTTGCCGAAGGCAACACGCTCGTCGTCGATAACGGTGCGCTGCTAATGCTTATTGAACGCGTTGCAGAGGATAGAATCATCTGTGATGTCCGAACTCCGGGCAGCATGGGATCTCGCAGGCACATCAACTTACCAGGTGTAAGACTCAACCTTCCCGCCCTAACAGAAAAAGATCACAAAGACCTCGCTCTCGCCGTGGAATGCGGAGCTGACTATATTGCAGGTTCATTTGTTCGCGATGCAGCTCATGTTCGTGAACTACGAGACGCCATGAAAGCCCTCGAAGGCGAAGCCCAAATCGTTGCAAAAATCGAGGATCAGGAAGCGATCAAGAACATCGATGCGATCATTCAGGAAACTGACGTCATTATGATTGCTCGTGGCGATCTTGGTATTGAAGTAGACTTTGCTGACCTTCCTATCCTCCAGCGTCGTATCGTCAAACGCTGCCATGAACTTGGAACTCGGGTCATCGTTGCAACTCAGTTGCTGGAATCGATGATCAATAATCCCACACCCACTCGTGCCGAAGTGACCGATGTGATGAACGCTGCTTACGAAGAAGCAGACTCTCTGATGCTTTCTGGTGAAACTTCGGTTGGTCGTTATCCGGAGCGTTGCGTCGAAGCGATTGTCCGCATCGCATCCCGCATCGAGCGTTCGGGTGGACATGGTTTCGGACAACATGTGATCCTACGCGACGAACGTCAAAAAACGGCACGCGCTGCCGTCACACTTGCCGATTCATTAGTCGATGCAAGGCTTGTGGTCCTGACCCGTCGTGGTGTGCTTGCCAATCACATCGCTTTGATGCGTCCCCGCACGGCTGCGTTTTTTGCCTTCACCCCAAAAGAACGTGTATGCCGACAGCTTTCCCTTACACGTGGAATCCAAGCCTTCCAAATGCCATTCTGTTCAAGCATCGAAGAAACCATCCAGCGCGCCACTGAACAACTCCGCGAGGCGGGACTGGTTCGTGAGGGCACCCCCATCGTCATCGTCTCCGATATCTTATCTGATCACTTCGCCGCAAACTCGATCCTGCTGCATCACGCTTGATGCTAAAATCCGCAGTTTAAACTGCGGATTTTAGGGAGTTATAGGTTAATGGTTAAAAGTTAGAAGGGATTATAAATTACCCAATAACCAATAACCAATAACCAATAACGTAATTCCATCAACTCACCACCAAGTTCATGATCTTGCCTGGAACGTAGATCACCTTGCGGAGTTCTTTTCCTTCCGTGAGTTCCTTGATTTTTTCAGAAGTAAACGCCAATGCTTTCGCGTCGTCTTCCGAGGCATCCATCGCCATCCAGATACGATCCCGCAATTTACCATTCACTTGAACGACAAGTTCGCATTCGGTGCGGACCAATGCTTGCTCATCATACATCGGCCAGACCGATTCTGAGAGCGATGCGGTTGGAAGATTGAAAGCTTTAGTAACATGTTCGTTGATCTCTTCGGAAAGATGCGGCGCGAATGGATTCAACACGGTGAGAAACTGAATGAATTCTTTCACCGGAACTTTTCCTGCCTGAGTGAATGCATTGGTGCAGATCATCATTTGTGAAATCGCAGTGTTGAAACTCAATTTCTCGATGTCCTCGCCAACTTTTTTGATGGTTTCATGCACCACTCGGCTGAGCTCTTTATCCGTGCAAGCTTCGCTCACCACTTTATCAGAAACTTCACCTTCCTCAGTGATCGCCAAGCGCCAGACGCGAGCGAGGAAACGAGAAACCCCTTCCACACCCTTCATCTGCCAAGGCTTCACCTGCTCCAGCGGGCCCATGAACATTTCGTAAAGACGCAATGAGTCAGCTCCGTATTCTTTCACGACATCATCGGGATTGACCACGTTGCCGCGAGATTTTGACATCTTCTGACCATCTTCACCCAATATCAGTCCTTGGTTCACCAACTTCTGAAACGGCTCAGGCGTGCCGACATGACCGAGATCAAACAACACTTTGTGCCAGAAGCGAGCATACAACAAATGCAACACCGCGTGCTCGGTTCCGCCGACATAGAGATCGACCATTCCCGGTTTTTCACTGGTCCAATAACTCTCGGCTTCTTTTGAAATGAACCGATCCGAATTTTTGTTATCGCAATAGCGGAGATAATACCAGCACGACCCCGCCCATTGCGGCATGGTGTTGGTTTCACGAGTGAAGCCATCTGGTAAGTTCACCCATTCGGTTGCTTTGGAAAGCAAAGGATCAGGTGTTCCTGATGGTTTGTAATCGTCTAACGGTGGAGCCAACAAGGGCAATTGATCATCGGGCAACGCGTAGTGCTGACCGTCTTTCCAAATGATAGGAAACGGCTCACCCCAATAACGCTGACGTGAAAACAACCAGTCGCGGAGTTTGAATTGAATCTTGCGCTTGCCTTGGTTGTTAGAAACCAACCAATCGATCATTTTTGACTTGGCTTCTGCTGTGGTTAACCCGTCGAGGAAGCCGGAGTTTATGGAGACTCCCAGTTCCGTGTATGCTTGAACAAACGCAAGTTTATCGTAGATCCAGACACCATGTTCAAGTCGGTGCTTGATTTCATCTTCTTCTGCGTATGTAGATACACTATCAATACTTGAACTGAGATCCAAGTATTGCTTAACGGCGAGGTTGACCCAATCCTCTTTCGGTTGAATCACGCCTCGAATCGGCAGCTTAAACTTCGTCGCAAATTCAAAATCCCTATCATCATGCGCCGGCACGGCCATGATCGCTCCGGTGCCGTAACCCATCATGACATAATCCGCGATCCAAATTGGGATCTGCTCACCATTGACGGGATTCACCGCATAAGCACCCGTGAACACACCGGATTTGTCTTTGTTCAAATCACCACGATCCAAATCCGACTTCGATGAAATCGATTTCTGATAGGTTTCGACAGCCGATTTATTTTCCTCAGTTGTAATCAACGGAACATACGGATGCTCTGGCGCGAGAACCATATAGGTCGCACCAAATAACGTATCAGGACGAGTCGTGAAAACCTCGATTTGGAAATTGTAATTTAAAATTTGAAACTTCACCTCCGCGCCTTCGCTTCGGCCTATCCAGTTTTTCTGCAACAACTTGATGCCTTCCGGCCAATCGAGAGTATCGAGCTCATCGATCAAGCGTTGCGCATATTTTGTAATGCGCAGCATCCACTGACGCAACGGCCTGCGCTCAACGGTGTGACCTTTCGATTTCCATTCCTCAACTTCTTCGTTCGCCAACACCGTACCGAGATCCGGCGACCACCACACAGGCGTATCAGCCACGAAGGCCAAACGCTCAGCGTCGATTTGTTCCCGACTCCAGCCTTTTGCCTCAAGCTCTGAAATCGGCCGAGCACGATTCGCTTCCTCACAGAAATACGAATTATAAATCTCCAAGAAAATCCATTGAGTCCAACGCACGTATTCCGGATCTGTGGTCGCAATCTCGCGTTCCCAATCATAGGCGAAGCCCAACGATTTCAACTGACGGCGGAAAGTTTCGATGTTTGCCGCTGTCGTGATCGCTGGATGCTGACCGGTCTTGATCGCGTATTGTTCCGCAGGCAAACCAAACGAATCATAACCCATCGGGTGCAACACATTGAACCCACGCATGCGCTTGTAGCGTCCGATAATATCCGTAGCCGTGTAACCTTCTGGATGGCCTACATGCAAACCCGCGCCACTCGGATACGGAAACATATCGAGCACATAGTATTTTGGCTTGGTGGCGTCAAAGCTAGCTTCGCCCGGATTTGGGGTGCGGAACGTGTTTTCTGCATCCCAGCGGGATTGCCACTTAGGTTCAAATTGGCTGAAAGGAAATGGTTTACGTGATTCGGACATGGTCTGCGGTGGGCGGGAAACTTGCTCAATCCCCGCCCCAATGAAAAGAAAAACCCTGCTCAAGTCGCGCAAACTTAGGATATTGAGAATAATAATGAGTCGTAACCCAGCTAATCCCGAGGATCTTCACGCTTCTACATTCTCATCCCCTTAATCTCAAATCCATCGCTCTCCCCAACACCTCTCCCACTCACACACCTATTCCTACACCGCGCGTCTTCCGCGCCCCGTTTTTATTTTTCTAAATCGTTCACATACTGTTAGAAAAGTTTCATTCAAAAACTCTTTAACTAATCAACCCGCCATCTGTAAAATATTTATCAGCTCCCACGCATCACAAAAATCGATCCTGATTTTCTGCCAGTTGCGCTTTTCAATGGTTTTGCCGTTCTTTCCTTCTGCCTCTCGAACTGCGCCTGATATTTCGCTGCCATTCCTTTTACATAATCCTCACTCCCCAGCGCAATCCCTTCGCTGAAACACTTCATCCGCTTGCGGATTTCTAACATGGGTAAGAATAGGAAATTCTCCACCGCAGCTTGCGCGGCTTCTACTTGCGCTTCGGTATAACCTTTTCTTCGCGAGTCCTCTGTCACAGTGCCTTCTCCATAAAGCCATTTTCTGTAATAGGCATGTGCCTTCGTATTCCAGCTGTCTTGTGCAACTTCCAACACCTTGCAAAGCCCACGCCGTGCTCGTTTGCTTCCGCCAACTGCCTCCCCATAACCACTCCACGCATACATCGCCGGATCTTTCACAATCCCTGCCCGCACTGGATTTAAATCGATATAACCCGCCATCGTTTGCAATGCCTCACCCGTCTCCACCAACACACTTTTAAACCGATCCATCCACAGCGTCCCGCGACGCCCCTTCTGCTTATTATACCAACGGCTAAACCGTTCCTTGAGTTCTTTGACAAACAAACTCAGGTCGCAGAAGCGTTGTTGGAATCGCTCTAACAAAGCCTGAGCAGCATCCTCCTCGTGGCGATTACGCAACTCGATGATTTCACTTCGGAATTGAGTGATGAAAGCTTTGGAATATACCAATGAAAGATGCTCAAAGAACCTTTCCTCTCCCTCCTTGCCTTCGAAACGTTTCAGCCAGCTTTTCTGTTCAGGCACTTTGAGCAAAATGTGAAAATGGTTATCCATGATCGCATAGGTCAGGATTTCGACCCCTGAAAACGTCGCCATCCGCCACATCATCCGACGCAGCGCCTCTTTCTCAATCGAGCCCAGTAAGAACTCGCCATTCACCACCCGCGACATCACATGATAGACCGTTTGCCAAAAGTCCGTGCGTAAAAAACCAAATTTTTTACTTGTACTATTTTGAACACCTCCTTTGATTATGCATCGGTCGCAAGCGCCATCACCCAAATCCCGAAAACT
>Ga0315899_10001895_pt1 | contig 23615 bp, 21 predicted proteins | sample LakEriMetagenome_2_FD_203518 | JGI IMG/M metagenome (GOLD analysis project Ga0315899, IMG submission 203518) | Freshwater fungal communities from buoy surface, Lake Erie, Ohio, United States - Buoy 4 MA112 | ecosystem: Environmental > Aquatic > Freshwater > Lake | place: USA: Lake Erie, Ohio... | reverse complement strand
AGTCCTGAACTTTCTGCGACTTGCACGAGACTTGCTATGGGCAATTCGTAAGCTTGAACCTTGGGCAAGCTTGCCGCTTGAGCAGCCGTTTGAGGGGGTGCTACAGCTTGCGTTGCAATCACAACTGATTCTGTTTTTTCTGTTGAGTCAGTGGGTGCCACAGGGCTTGCCGCACGGTCAAAGTAAGAGCGCGCGATGGGTGCTTCTTCCTGAGCTTGACCTTCTTGCGAAGCATGATCCGTTGGCAAGTTTTCTGAAGTCTGGCCGTCGTTGTTGCGCTCTCTGCGATCGCGACCATAGCGGTCGCGTGAACGGCGTTCTCTGCGCTCTGGGGTTCCATTTTCAGAATCTTGGCGATCTTCACTATGAGAGTGAGTTTCTGCTACACCATTCGTTTGACTCTCAGCGCTGTAGTTCAACTCACCTTGGGCAGGTCCAAGATTCTCTGAGTTTTCAGCAGCGTTATTTTGTCTAGGATTGTCGTTGTTGCGACGCTCACCGCGATCGCCACGTTCTCTGCGGCCTTCGCCACGTTCGCGTCTGCCTTCTCCGCGAGGAGCTCTTTCTGAGCGAGCTTCGTTGCGCTGGTCTGATTGGGTTGAATCAGCGGCTTGTGCATTGACATTTTGAGTGTCGACTGCATTGTTGGCATTGGCACTCTCACGGCGATCGCCGCGCTCAGCGCGCTCACCTCTTTGACCATTGCGATCGCCGCGCTCTGCACCTCGGCGGTTGCCGCCATTTTCACGCGGCGCGCGTGTTTCGGTACTCTCGTTGCGTTCGGTTGTGCCTTCATTGCGTTCACCGCGTTCGTTGCGATCGCCACGACGGCCGCCCCGTCCGCCGCGTCCACCCCGGCGTTCGCCGTTGCGTTCGCCGCGTTCATTGCGATCGCCATCTTTTGCGGTTCGTTCGCCACGCTTGCCCACATTTTTGGCCGGCTCGTCTTGGATTTCTGTCGTGCCGCCAAATAAGCGTTTCAGCCAACCAAAGAAGCCGCCTGAGCTTTCAGTTTTTGCAGTGCTTTGGCGAGCTTGAGTTGGAGTTGGCTTTGTGGTTTCAGCCTTCGGCAAGGAGGCTGGCGCAGGTGCGTCTGGTAGCACACCTTTGATTACCGGTGTTTGGCGGTTGGTAGGCTCTTGCGAGCGTCGCGTTACTGTGGTGGGGTCTTCCACCTCTTCAGCCATGGTGTAGCTGGCTTCAATGTTGTCCAAGCGGGGGTCGTCGTGCTTCAAACGCTCTAGCTTGTAATGCGGTGTTTCCATCGATTTATTGGGCACCAGCAGCACATTGATGCGCTGTTTCAATTCAATCTTGGCAATCTCAGGACGCTTTTCGTTCAACAAGAACGAAGCCACTTCCACAGGCACTTGGGCATGCACTGCAGCGGTGTTGTCCTTCATGGATTCTTCTTGGATGATTCGCAAAATTTGCAAAGCTGAGCTCTCGGTGTCGCGCACGTGGCCGGAGCCGCCGCAACGAGGGCATGGAATAGAAGAGCCTTCCGCCAGTGCAGGCTTTAATCGTTGGCGACTCATCTCTAAGAGACCAAATTTGCTGATAGAGCCGAACTGGACGCGAGCACGGTCTTGACGCAGGGCATCGCGCAAACGGTTCTCGACATCACGCCGATTGCGGGACTCTTCCATGTCAATGAAATCAATGACGATCAGGCCACCCAAATCCCGCAAGCGCATTTGGCGTGCAACTTCGTCGGCGGCTTCAAGGTTGGTGCGCGTAGCGGTTTCTTCAATGTCGCCACCTTTGATGGCGCGTGCAGAGTTCACGTCGACCGAGACCAGTGCTTCTGTGTGGTCAATGACGATGGCGCCGCCAGATGGCAGTTGCACAGTGCGCGCATAAGCTGATTCAATTTGGTGCTCAATCTGGAAACGGCTAAAGAGCGGTGCATCGTCGCGGTAGCGCTTCACGCGAGGTGCAAACTCTGGCATCACATGGCTCATGAACTGCTGAGCTTGATCGTAGATGTCGTCGGTGTCGATCAGAATGTCGCCGATGTCACTGTTGAAGTAATCGCGAATGGCGCGAATCACCAAGCTAGATTCTTGGTAAATGAGGAAGGCGCCTTTGGCACCTTGTGTGGCGCCATCGATGGCAGACCACAACTTGAGCAAGTAGTTCAAGTCCCATTGCAGTTCTGGCGCGCTGCGACCAATGCCTGCGGTGCGGGCAATGATGGACATCCCTTTGGGATACTCCAACTGGTCCATGGCTTCTTTGAGTTCTGCGCGGTCGTCGCCTTCAATGCGTCGGCTGACGCCACCACCGCGAGGGTTGTTGGGCATGAGGACCACATATCGGCCGGCCAAGCTGATGAAGGTGGTGAGGGCCGCGCCCTTGTTGCCACGCTCTTCTTTTTCCACTTGCACCAAAAGTTCTTGGCCTTCGCGAATCACATCGTTGATGCGGGCTTGGCTGACAGGAACGCCTTCAGAGAAGAATTGGCGGGATATTTCTTTGAAAGGCAAGAAGCCGTGGCGCTCTTCACCGTAGTCGACGAAGCAGGCTTCAAGTGATGGCTCGACACGCGTGACCACCGCTTTGTAGATGTTGCCTTTGCGTTGTTCGCGGCCTTCAATTTCAATTTCGTAGTCGAGGAGTTTTTGTCCATCGACGATGGCCAAGCGGCGTTCTTCTGCTTGCGTGGCGTTGATCAGCATCCGTTTCATGATGCGTCCCTTCTTTTCAAGATGTCAGTGAAACATACCCCGCCTAATGTGGCGTTGGGGTCGGATCACCTGTTTAACAACCAGCTCTTAAGGAGCCAACGGTGCCGAGACTGACGTTCGAAACGAAGGGAATTGCCAAAAAATTCCGACATTCAAGGGCGCAAATGTGTCGCTGGAATGTGGAAAGGGGCGCGTGGAAGATTCGAGGCTGTGAACGTGTGCAGGCAATAGTGTCTCGAGTGGCGCAAAAAGCCACTGCAAAAAAGACAGCAAAGATCCAAACAAAACACTCATTTCGATTCAATCCGTTCAGTAGCTGAGAAGCTGCTGAATAAAAATATTCCGTATCTGGGTTTCAAAGCATCGGTCCAACCAAAAAGGTGCTCTGCCACTGTTAGCCCTGGCCTTCAGTTTGCAGATTTCGTTTGTGGCGGCAACGAACTTACGGCGCTTGTTGGTGGAGAGTGGACTAAACTCCTGTCATCAGGAATTCATTTCCATTCAAATCAACCACTTACAGCACAACGCCGGTGAATCAGATTATAGGGCCTCAAGCCACACATTCGGACATTTCTGTGGCCTCATTTCCGGCCGTGGAGGTCAAATGGCTGACTGTGGATGAGGAGTCGGCTGGCCAACGCTTGGACAATTTTCTCATTCGGCATCTCAAAGGGGTTCCCAAAACACACATTTATCGAATCATCCGAAGTGGAGAGGTTCGAGTGAACAAGGGGCGTGCCTCAGCTGATACACGCATTGAGTCGGGTGATGTTGTAAGGCTACCGCCTGTGAGAATTTCGGACAAAGTCGCTGAAAAGGCGGCCAGACCAGCGCCCGGCCGAGAATTCCCCCTGTTGTTGGAAGACGACGCTTTGATGGCCATCGACAAACCGGCAGGTGTCGCTGTGCATGGGGGCTCCGGCGTCAGTTTTGGGGTGATTGAGCAGTTGAGGCAGGCAAGGCCTTTGGCAAAACTACTCGAATTGGTGCATCGTTTGGACCGTGAAACCAGCGGCATCTTGTTGGTGGCCAAAAAAAGAAGTGCCCTCAAGCACCTTCAAGACCAATTCAGGGAGCGGGAAACAGGCAAGACTTACCTTGCTTTGGTGCAAGGCAGCTGGCCAGAAAAGTTAAAGGTCATCGACAGCGCGTTGCACAAATACCTTTTACCCGATGGCGAGCGTCGAGTGAAGATCACTTCAAATGCGGATCCCGACGGCATGCGTTCCATCACTTTGGTCAAGGTGGCTGAGCGCTTGGTGGGTTGTACCTTGCTGGAGGTCACCATCAAGACGGGCCGGACCCATCAAATCAGGGTGCATTTAGCCTCTCAAGGGCACCCCATTGCCGGTGACGATAAATACGGAGATTTCGAATGGAACAAGGCTGTTCAAAAACAGGGCCTAAAGCGCATGTTTTTGCATGCCTGGCGACTACAGTTCACGCATCCTGCTACTGGGAAGCGAGTTGAGTTGAAATCCAATCTGCCTTCTGAACTGCAACTGTATGTCAATCATGCCAAATCCAAGTCTGCGCCCCCGTCGGTTTGACCTGATCGCCTTCGATTGGGATGGCACCCTGTTTGATTCGACTGCCATCATCACGCGATGCATACAACGTGCGGTGGTCGACGTCGGCGGGCAAGAACCCAGCAAAGAAGCGGCGTCTTACGTCATAGGATTGGGACTGATGCAAGCGCTGGCGCACGCTGCGCCAGATGTGCCCGTTGAGAAATACCCAGAACTTGGGCAGCGCTATCGCCATCACTACATGGTGCATCAAAATGACATAGTTCTATTTGACGGCGTCTTGCCTATGTTGGTCGAGTTGAAATTGCGACATCACTGGTTAACAGTGGCCACTGGCAAAAGTCGCAAAGGTTTGAACGAGGCCTTACATGACCTTGACTTGAAGGGCATGTTTGATGGCTCACGTACCGCAGATGAAACAGCTGGCAAGCCTAGTCCGATCATGCTCCATGAACTGATGCAGGAGTTTGGTGTGGATGCTGATCGAACACTGATGATTGGCGATACCACCCACGATCTGCAAATGGCTTTGAATGCCGGATGTGCCAGTGTCGGGGTCAGTTATGGCGCTCACGAGCCCGATGCTTTTCACGATTTAAAGCCAAAGTTCATTGCCCATTCTGTGGCGGAACTGCGCCAGTGGTTGCTTGAAAATGCTTGAGCAGGGTGGGCTAAGGGCCGCATTTAAAATTTGAACTGAAAGTGGTTTGTTAGAGGTGATTTCATGAGCAAAGCAATTCCTTTGTGCAATTCAACTGACCTGTGCGATGGGGGCATAGCTGTTCCATTCGATGTCATTTATGGCGGTCAAACTTGCAGGGCATTTGCCATCCGTTTTAAAGGGGTGGTTCATGCTTATTTGAACCGTTGCAGCCATGTGGCCATGGAAATGGATTTCCAGCCCAACCGCTTTTTTGACACCACTGGGCAGTTTCTGATTTGTGCCACGCATGGGGCCTTGTATCGGCCTGATTCTGGTGCTTGCGCAGGCGGCCCTTGCAATGGCGGATTGATCCCAATCACCTTGTCTGAGCAAGGCGGTGTGGTTCGCTGGCATACTGATTTCAATTTAAAACCTTTTGAGTTCACATGAGTTCTGAAAATCCTGAGTCACCGAATATCCCCAACCAGACCACGGACCGTCAGGCGCCCTTGGGTGCATCTGCACAGTCTTCAGTTCAAAGCACTGATTCAAATTGGGAGCGACAAATCTTGTCAGATTTGGTTCAGTCCAATCTAAAAGAGCAGCAAGCTGCGCGTCGATGGAAAATGGGTCTTAGACTGGGTTGGTTGTTGTTGTGGCTGTTGGTTTTATGGCAAGTCTTTTCGCACAATCAAACTTCTACCAGCATCACGAAGCCTCATACTGCATTGGTCAATATCAAAGGTGAAATTGCCGATGGTGCTGATGCCAGTGCAGAAAATGTGGTGGCCTCAATGCGCGCTGCCTTGGAAGACTCTGGCTCGCAAGCCTTGATCTTGCTCATCAACTCGCCCGGTGGAAGCCCTGTTCAGGCCGGCATCATCAGCGATGAAATTGTTCGACTTAAAGAGCTTCATCGCAAACCCATTTATGCCGTGGTTGAAGAGTCCTGTGCATCGGCAGCCTATTACATCGCTGCGGCAACAGACAAAATTTATGTCAATAAAGCCAGCATTGTGGGGAGCATTGGTGTGCTCATGGATGGTTTTGGCTTTACGGGCTTGATGGACAAACTCGGCGTCGAAAGACGCCTAATGACCGCTGGTGAAAACAAAGGATTTTTAGATCCCTTTAGCCCTCAGACCGAGGCGCAGCGAAAGCATGCGCAGTTCATGCTCAATCACATTCATTCGCAGTTCATTGCGGTGGTCAAAAAAGGCCGTGGTGATCGATTGAAAGAAACCCCAGACATGTTCAGTGGTTTATTTTGGACGGGTCAGCAAGCGGTTGATTTGGGTTTGGCGGATGAATTGGCCAGCCTCGATCACGTGGCCCGTGAAGTGGTGAAAGCGGAAGACCTGGTTGACTATTCACGCCATGACAACGTCGCTGAACGCCTGGTGAAGCGCTTTGGCGCTGCCATGGGTGAGGGGGCATGGAAGGCCATGCGCGCGAACAGCCTTATTCGCTAATCACTTTCTGAGGGTTTTAAGTAAGCCTCCTGGCGACTTAAATACCAATTGCAAAAACAGCGGGTGTCTGATTATTCAGGCCTTCGGGCATTTTTCCTGAGGGCAACTTTCGCCATTGTTGGGCTGTCCCACTTTGATTCACTGCGTTCGTTAATGTCAAACCACTGCTGAACGCAATTCGACTACCCGGCAGTAATGTCTGAATCAGGGAAGACCAAAGTGCCGCATTGCGATAAGGTGTCTCAATAAAAAGTTGAGTTTGACCTGACTTCAGCGCGATTTGCTCCAACTCTTTAATTCTTCTGGCGCGATCTTGGGGATCTTGGGGCAAGTACCCCACAAACGCAAAATTTTGTCCATTCAAGCCACTGCTGGCCAATGCCAACAAAAGCGAAACAGGTCCGACCAGCGGAATCACTTGAATACCAAGCTCGTGCGCTGCCCGAACCACAGAACTGCCAGGGTCAGCGACTGCTGGCATGCCTGCTTCGCTGACCAGACCTAAGTCTTGACCTTCCAGTGCAGGTGCCAACAATGGCTTGGCATCAAAACCGCCCAGATGATCGCCTTTTTTGTGTACTTGTCTGGGCAACTCGACAATGGTTTGTGTTTGGATGCTGACTTTCAAAGGGGTGCAGGCATCGATTCGCTTAAGGTAGGCGCGTGTGGTTTTGGCGTTCTCGCAAATCCAGTGCGTGATGTTGGCTGCCGCGCAGAGGGTTCCAATTGGCATCACTTGTTTCAGATCGATGTCTTCGTCGCAACCAAAGTCAAGCGGGGCGGGCACTAAAAACAGTTTGCCAAATTGGCGCGTTGCTTGTGGCATCACAATTTCACCCCTGCCTCTCGAAGCATCTGACATGTTCTGATCAATGGCAGACCGATCAGGGCGGTGGGATCGTCGTTTTCGATAGATTCCAAAAGCGCAATGCCTAGGCCTTCGCTTTTGGCGCTGCCTGCGCAGTCGTAAGGTTCTTCGGCCCTCAAATAAGACTCAATCTCAGCATCGCTTAAGTCGCGAAACTTCACTTTCACGGCGGCCAAATCAGTGCGCTCATAGCCTGATGCAATACACACAACTGACAGTGCTGTTTGAAAAATAACTGTTTTGCCACGCATGCGTTGCAGTTGCAAGATGGCGTTGGTGTGGTTGCCGGGCTTGCCTAGGGGCATTCCTTCTAGATCTGCTACTTGGTCAGAGCCAATCACGACGGCCTCTGGGTTTTTGAGAGCAACAGCGCGAGCCTTGGCAAGAGCCAATCTCAGTGCCAAATCTTTGGGTGACTCTTGATTGTGAGGTGTTTCATCCACATTCGGTGCAACGGATTCAAATGGAATTTTCAACCGAGACAGCAATTCCTTGCGGTAACGAGAAGTCGAACCCAAGATCAGGGGTCGGCTAGAAGTGGGTAATGTGGGTGATTGTTTGTCTTTGGACATCTCGCAATTCTCTTACACTGAAGGCATGGAAAAATTTTTTGATTTGAATCGCCTCAACGTCAAGGCTTTTGCAAAAGAAGGCCGGAGATTGGATGGGCATAAAAGTCTGGCGCAGTTTGCCAGATTGGCAGAGTTGGCTGACACCCCTGGTGAGACCATTTTGAAGGATTCAGATCAGCCGACCCAGGTTTCATGGGCCATTCAATGTGAGTTGGTACCTATTTTGGGAGGCGATTCTCAAGTTTGGATGCAATTGCAGGCTGAAGTTGATTTGCAGATGCAGTGCCAAAGATGCATGGCCCCGGTCAACTTGGCCGTCAAAGCCAACGCCACCTTTCGATTTGTTTCAGATGAAGCGACGGCTGAAGCGGAAGACGACGAATCTGAAGAGGATTTATTGGTTTTAACGGCTGAATTGAATGTTTTTGAGCTCATTGAAGATGAGCTCATCATGTCTGCGCCAATTGTGCCCATGCATGTGGCCTGCCCCACTTTGGTGCCCATGTCGGCGGTAGATGAGGCTTTTGAGGAGGCCTTGGAAGCTCGCCCTAATCCGTTTGCTGCATTGGCAAAATTGAAGAATAAACCCAATTAAAGCCCTAGATCGGTCAAAAATTTTGGGCTATAATCAGCGGCTTAGTGCCCCACAGGGCGCGTAAGTTCATTCACTGTTTAACCCAAAGCCGCGTTGCGCTTCTTGCGCTTGAGCTGAAAAGGACAATTGTCCTAATCTTCAACAACGCTGCTTTCAACGCATCCAAGGAGCCACCATGGCTGTTCAACAAAACAAAAAGTCACCCTCTAAGCGTGGCATGCACCGTTCGCACAATGCGCTGAATGTGCCTGGTATTGCGGTCGAGCCTACAACCGGCGAAACTCATTTGCGTCATCACATCAGCCCCAACGGTTTTTACCGTGGTCGCCAAGTTCTGAAAAACAAGTCAGAAGCCTAATCGACGCTTGAAATACAGGCCCGATGCTACATACAAGGTAGCCTCGGGCCTTTGTATTTGTGTCTATTGACAACATGTCATCCAAAGAATTTTTCACCCTTGCAGTAGATTGCATGGGGGGAGACCACGGGCCGAAGGTCACGTTGCCCGCTTGCCTTCATTTTCTGGACACTCACCCTGAAGCGCGCTTGCAATTGGTGGGTCAAGCAAACGCATTGGCTTCATTCCAGCATGAGCGCGCAGTCGTGGTTGAAGCCACTGAGGTCGTTGGCATGGATGACTCTGTAGAGTTGGCCCTGCGCAAGAAAAAAGACTCCTCCATGCGCATAGCCATTGAATTGGTGAAGTCGGGCCAGGCCGATGCAGCTGTCTCGGCTGGCAATACTGGCGCATTGATGGCCATCGCGCGCTATGTTCTGAAAACCATGGATGGCATTGATCGACCTGCCATTGCGGGTCAAATGCCAAATTTCAAGGGCGGAGGTACTACCATGCTTGATTTGGGTGCCAATGTTGATTGCTCGCCTGAACATCTTTTGCAGTTTGCGGTGATGGGCTCAGCTTTGGTTTCTGTCTTGCAAGACAATGAAAGCCCCAGTGTGGGCCTCTTAAATATTGGCGAAGAAGCCATTAAAGGCAATGAAATCATCAAAAAAACCGGTGAATTGCTGCGATCTGCGGCTAACTCCGGCGATTTAAATTTTTACGGCAATGTCGAAGGAAATGACATTTTCAAGGGTACTGTCGATATTGTGGTGTGCGATGGTTTTGTTGGAAATGTGGCCCTGAAGGCCAGTGAAGGCTTGGCCACCATGATGGGTGGATTTCTGAAATCCGAATTTTCTCGCAATATCTTCACCCAAATTGCAGCCATCTTTGCCTATCCTGTTTTAAATTCGTTTAAAAATAGAGTTGACCATCGTCGCTACAACGGCGCGGCGCTGTTGGGCTTGCGTGGCTTGGTTTTCAAAAGTCATGGCTCTGCGGATGAATTGGCGTTCGGGGTCGCCTTGAACCGAGCGTATGATGCTTCGAGACATCAACTGCTTAGTCGTGTTGCTGCTCGGATTGCACATGCGGCTCCTTTGTTGAATGCACAGGTGTTAAGTGAAAATTCAGCCAACTCGGCCGCTATCGAATGACCATTTATTCTCGTATTTCTGGCACTGGCAGCTTTTTGCCTCCAAGAAAACTAAGCAATGCCGATCTTGTCGCTGAACTGGCGGTCCAAGGTATCGAAAGCTCTGACGATTGGATTGTAGAAAGAACAGGCATTCGCGCCCGTCATTTTGTAGATGCAGGGGTTGGAAGCAGTGATTTAGGGCTTGAGGCAGCACAGCGCGCAATTCAAGCGGCAGGTTGTCAGCCATCGGATATTGATCTCATCATTGTGGCCACCTCAACACCCGACATGGTCTTTCCCTCTACCGCCGCCTTGCTGCAAAGCAAATTAGGCATTGTGGGCTGCCCCGTTTTTGATGTGCAAGCGGTTTGCAGTGGCTTCATTTATGCTTTGACCGTTGCAGACGCCATGATTAAAACGGGTACAGCCAAGAGAGCCCTGGTGATCGGTGCAGAAGTCTTTAGCCGCATCCTCGATTTCAAAGACCGTACCACCTGCGTGTTGTTTGGTGATGGCGCTGGTGCCGTTGTGTTGGAGGCTTCCAGCACGCCTGGTATTTTGGCAACCGACATTCACGCTGATGGCAAATATTCAGACATTTTGTGCGTACCTGGGCACGTTTCTGGGGGTAGTATTTTGGGCGATCCCGTTTTGAAAATGGATGGGCAAGCCGTTTTCAAATTGGCTGTTGGCGTTCTTGAAGAAACAGCCCTTGCATCTTTAAGCAAGGCCGGATTGAAGGCCAGTGACATTGATTGGCTGATCCCCCATCAAGCCAATATTCGAATCATGCAAAGCACTGCGCGAAAACTCAAAATGTCAATGGACAAAGTCATTGTCACAGTCGATCAACATGGCAACACCTCTGCCGCCTCAATCCCTTTGGCGCTTGATCATGGCGTGCGCTCTGGACAAATTACCAAAGGCCAAACGCTGATGCTAGAAGGCGTTGGAGGTGGATTTACTTGGGGCTCGGTCCTCTTAAAATATTGAGCAATCGCGTTTTGAAATCATGAGTCTATTTGCATTCGTTTTTCCAGGTCAAGGATCCCAATCAGTGGGTATGCTGGATGCTTGGGGCAATCATCCAGCCGTCATTGAAACCTTGAAAGAGGCTTCGGATGCGATGGGAGAAGACTTGAGTGCCTTGATTCATCATGGCCCTAAAGAAGCCTTGGCCCTAACCACCAACACGCAGCCCGTGATGTTGGTTTCTGCCATTGCGGCCTATCGTGCATGGTTGGCCGAAGGCGGTGCTCAACCCGTCGTGGTGGCGGGACATTCCTTGGGTGAGTATTCGGCCCTTGTGGCTGCGGGTGTTTTGACCTTGGCGCAGGCAGCCCCCTTGGTTAGATTTCGTGCTGCTGCTATGCAAGATGCGGTGGCCGTAGGTGTAGGTGCCATGGCAGCCATTCTGGGAATGGATGCCGCGAAAGTCATTGAGGGGTGTGCGCAAGCCAAAGCCACTTTTCCCTCAGACAGTGGTGAAGTCGTTGAGGCTGTGAACTTCAATGACCCCGCTCAAACCGTCATCGCGGGTAGCAAAGTTGCCGTTGAAAAAGCCTGTGAAGTTTTAAAAGCCATGGGTGCAAAGCGTGCTTTGAACTTGCCTGTGTCAGCGCCTTTCCATTCCAGTCTCATGAAGCCTGCGGCGGAAAAGCTGAAAGAAAAACTGGCATTGACCACATTTGCGGCCCCCCAAATTCAAGTCGTTAACAACATCGATGTTTCTGTTGAAACAGATGTCGATCGTATTCGAGATGCCCTGTATCGCCAAGCCTTCGGGCCGGTTCGCTGGGTTGAATGCGTTCAGGCCATCAAGGCCAAGGGTGTCAGCATGGTCTTAGAGTGTGGCCCTGGCAAAGTATTGGCAGGCATGGTCAAGCGCATTGATGCTGACATGACAGGCCTGCCCGTATTCGATCCTGCCTCTTTGGCAGAAGCCAAAGGAGCGTTGGCATGACAATCACAGAATTCAAAGGCCAAGTTGCACTGGTCACGGGTGCTTCTAGGGGCATTGGCGCAGCCATTGCACTGGAATTGGCCAAACAAGGCTTGAAAGTGATTGGCACAGCCACCACGGACGAAGGTGCCGCTCGTATTTCTGACGCTTTGGCTGCCTATTCGGGCTGCCGTGGTGCCAATTTGAACGTCAATGACGCTGCTGCAGGCGAAGCTCTGATCGACGAGATCGTCAAATCACAAGGCGGTTTGCATGTTTTGGTGAACAACGCGGGCATTACCCGCGATACTTTGGCCATGCGCATGAAAGACGACGATTGGGATGCGGTTTTGGATACCAATTTAAAAGCTGTTTTTCGCATGAGCCGCGCTGTGATGCGTCCCATGATGAAGCAGCGCTATGGCCGAATTATCAGCATCACCAGCGTGGTAGGTGCTGCTGGCAACCCAGGACAAGCCAATTACGCCGCTGCCAAAGCCGGTGTGGCCGGCATGACCCGCGCTTTGGCCCGAGAGTTGGGAAGTCGCAACATCACCGTCAATTGTGTGGCGCCAGGCTTCATTGCCACAGACATGACGGCGGCTTTGCCAGACGCGCAGCACCAAGCCCTGATGGCTCAAATTCCATTGGGCAAACTTGGTTTACCAGAGGATATTGCCCACGCAGTGTCCTATTTGGCCAGTCCTTTGGCAGCATACGTAACGGGTCAGGAATTGCATGTCAATGGCGGCATGCATATGACCTGATAAAATCTCCTTTTTTACAACCCTCAGAGGGAATCCATGAGCGATATCGAAGCACGTGTCAAAAAAATCATTGCTGAGCAACTTGGCGTTGAAGAGTCACAAGTCACACCTGAAAAAGCATTCGTTGCTGACCTGGGTGCAGACTCACTGGACACCGTTGAACTGGTGATGGCTTTAGAAGATGAATTCGGCATTGAAATTCCAGACGAAGACGCTGAGAAGATCACTACTGTCAAAGCGGCCATTGACTACGCCCAAAGCAAAAAGGCTTGATCTGAGATGACCCGTCGCCGAGTTGTTGTTACGGGCTTGGGATGTATCAGCCCCGTTGGAAACACGGTGGCGGAGGCATGGGCCAATCTCTTGGCGGGCCAATCTGGTATTGGCCTGATCTCTAAATTTGACACCTCAGCATTTGCTTGCAGAATTGCAGGCGAAGTGAAAGGTTTCAATTTAGAGCAGTACATCAGCGCCAAAGAGGCGCGAACCATGGACGCCTTTATCCATTACGGCATTGCAGCAGCTGCTCAAGCTGTGGCAGATGCAGGTTTACCCACGGGCGAAGCCTTGGACGAAGAGTTGGCCACACGCATTGCTTGCGTCATAGGTTCCGGTATTGGTGGTTTGCCCATGATTGAGCAAACGCATGTCGAGTACACAGCTCGTGGCCCTCGTCGAATTTCTCCTTTCTTTGTGCCAGCTTCTATCATCAACATGATTGCTGGCCATGTCTCTATGCGTTTCGGATTCAAGGGCCCTAACTTGGCCGTTGTCACCGCTTGCACCACAGGACTGCATTGCATTGGCGAAGCCAGTCGCATGATTGAATATGGTGATGCCGACGTGGTTGTGGCTGGGGGCTCTGAGGCTACCATTTCGCCGCTGGGCCTAGGTGGCTTTGCAGCCATGCGCGCTTTGTCTACCCGCAACGACGACCCTGCCGCAGCATCTCGTCCTTGGGACAAAGACCGTGACGGATTTGTCTTGGGTGAAGGCGCCGGTGTGATGGTGGTTGAAGAATACGAACACGCGAAAGCGCGCGGTGCCAAAATTTATGCCGAAGTGTGCGGTTATGGCATGAGCGCTGATGCCGGTCACATGACTGCGCCTAGCATGGACGGGCCCCGTCGAGCTATGGTGTCGGCCATGCGCAATGCGGGTGTCAATGCCGATCAAGTGGGCTACTTGAATGCCCATGGCACCTCCACACCTTTGGGCGATGTGAATGAATCCAATGCCATCAAAGCGGCTTTGGGTGATCACGCCAAGAAAACTTTGGTCAGCTCCACCAAGTCCATGACAGGACATTTGTTGGGTGGTGCTGGTGGCATTGAGAGCATTTTCACAGTCATGGCCTTGCACCATCAAAAAGTGCCACCCACCATCAACTTGGACAACCAAGATCCAGAATGCGATTTGGATTATTGTGCCAATACCGCACGTGACGTCAACATTGAATACGCGTTGAAAAATAACTTCGGTTTCGGCGGCACCAACGGCAGTTTGGTTTTCCGTCGGATCTAATTCTTTTGAGTCAAAACGCCCCATCGGTCGATTACCCGGTGGGGCGTTTTTTTTCGGAAGCTTTCTGGCTTATTGGCCTTGCTGCGCTTCCTCTTCTGGCGCTCATCGCCAGCCTGTTGACTGGCCTTTTTGAGGGTTGGCGTGCGGCAGGCCTTTTTGGTGCGTGGCTGTTCCTGACGTTTTTTTCTTTGTACAGTTTGAAAAGTCGATCCGCCAAAAGTTGGCTGTGCTGGGATGGACATGATTGGCAAATTCACAGTGTGCTTTCTCTGCCGATTGAGACGCTTGCGGCGGCACCCTGTCCAACTTTAAGTATCCCTTTGAATCAGCCCCTTGTTGACCCTGCTTTGCATGGCGGTTGTGCAGTACGCGTCCATTTGGACTTGCAGGAGTATCTGTTTGTCTCGTTGTTGAATCCAACATCCCGCACGCAGTGGTTTTGGGTTGTGAAGCGTTCATTCCCTGAGCGTTGGCATGGATTTCGTTGCGCTGTATATTCGCATTCAAAATGAGTTTTCTGTGCAGAGATTAAATTGGAGTTTTGCTAGCTTATGAAATCAATGCCTTTTAAATCACCGGGTGTTCTGCTGTCTTTGTGTTTGTCCTTGGCGATTCTCACATTCGCTCTTGCCCCTTGGCATGCCCTTGCGCAGCAAGCCATCGTCCGGGGTTTGCCTGACTTCACGGAATTGGTCGATCAAGTTGGCCCTTCGGTGGTCAATATTCGCACGTTGGAAAAAGTCCGCAACCCAGCCAACAGTGGCGGTGGTATGGACGAAGAAACCCAAGAATTGTTTCGCCGATTCTTTGGCATCCCAATGCCCAACACCCCCAATACCCCTAGGCAGGCACCTCGCCAAGGGAGAACGCCAGGACCAGAAGAGACTCAACCCAGGGGTGTCGGTTCGGGATTTATTTTGACAGCCGATGGTTTCATCATGACCAATGCCCATGTGGTTGACGGTGCAGATGAGGTGCTGGTCACATTGACTGACAAACGTGAGTTCAAGGCCAAAATCATAGGTACTGATAAGCGCACGGATGTCGCGGTTGTCAAAATCCAAGCAATGGGACTTCCTGCAGTGAAGGTGGGGGACGTGTCGCGCTTAAAAGTCGGTGAGTGGGTGATGGCCATCGGGTCGCCATTTGGGCTTGATAACTCTGTGACGGCCGGAATTGTGAGCGCTAAGCAGCGTGACACTGGCGACTATTTACCCTTTATCCAAACAGATGTCGCCATCAATCCCGGTAATTCAGGTGGGCCGCTCATCAACATGCGGGGCGAGGTAGTGGGTATCAACAGTCAAATTTATTCTCGCTCAGGCGGATTCATGGGTATTTCATTTGCCATTCCCATGGACGAGGCCATGCGCGTCAGTGAGCAATTGCGCGCCAGTGGCCGTGTCACCCGTGGTCGCATTGGTGTACAAATTGAGCCAGTTAGCAAGGAGCTCGCTGAATCGATTGGTTTGGGCAAAGCGCAGGGTGCACTCATCAACCGAATTGAGCCAGGTGCTCCCGCCGACAAGGCTGGATTGGAGGCTGGCGATGTGATTGTCAAGATCGATGGCAAGCCTATCGAGAAGTCTTCCGATTTGCCTCGATTGGTCGGTAATACTAAGCCTGGAACTAAAAGTAACCTGACGATTTTCAGGCGAGGCGCAAGCAAAGAGTTGAGCATTGTGATTGCAGAATTGGAGCCCGAAAAAGTCGCTAAGCGGCCCGTTGAAGTTGAAGAAAAACCGAAAGCTGCTAATTCTGTTCAGGGCTTGGGATTGGTGGTTGCCGATTTGACCGAGACTCAAAAAGCAGAACTGAAAATCAAAGGCGGCGTCAGAGTAGAAAGCTTGATGGAGCCTGCCATTCGAGCAGGGTTGCGAGAAGGTGATGTGATTTTGGTGGTGGCCAACATCGAGGTCACTCAAGTCAAAGACTTTTCGGCGGCATTGAGCAAATTGGACAAGTCAAAACCAGTCAACGTGCTTTTTAGACGGGGAGAGCTCACACGATTTGCTTTGATTCGCCCCAATTCTTGATAATGTGCTTGTCAAGAGTCCCTTTGCGATTACAGGGTTTGGCAGCTTTGTAAAATATTTTTATGTTTGTGATTACTAACTTTTTGCCTAATTGATTTTCGAAAATGGTTAAAATCTTGGCACTTGAACCAATATTCATGACAAAAAAGCAGGGGTGGCTTCACAATGTGGGATCTCCCGCATTAGTCCACCGGTGATCCACAGAACACCCACAAGTTATTCATACTAAGCGATCCTTAATTGTGAATAAGCTGTTGATAAGTATTCTGTTGCAAGCTTGCAACGACCTGCAAAGTGCTGTTTTGGGGCTGTACGTGTCTGGCTTTTTGCCTACAATGAAGTCCCAACTATCGCAGTTGCCATTGATTGTTGGTTCAGGGCGCGTCCTCATTCGACGCGCCCTTTTTTCTTGTCTAGTCCTTTGAATCTCAAACACTTGTAGCTGGTCCTTGATGAATCACATCAGAAATTTCTCCATCATTGCGCACATCGATCATGGCAAATCGACACTCGCCGATCGATTGATTCAACGTTGCGGTGGTTTGCAGGAGCGTGAAATGCAATCGCAAGTTCTCGACTCCATGGACATTGAAAAAGAGCGTGGTATCACCATCAAGGCGCAAACAGCTTCGCTGCAATACAAAGCCAAAGATGGCCAAATCTACAACCTCAATTTGATCGACACCCCGGGCCACGTTGACTTCTCTTATGAGGTGTCACGCTCTTTGTCTGCTTGCGAAGGTGCTTTGTTGGTGGTCGATGCTAGTCAAGGCGTAGAAGCGCAAACGGTTGCCAATTGCTATACCGCGCTTGATTTGGGCGTCGAGGTGGTACCCGTTCTCAATAAGATGGATTTGCCTCAAGCCGATCCAGAAAATGCCAAGGCCGAAGTCGAAGACGTTATCGGCATCGATGCCAGTGAAGCCATTCCGTGCTCTGCAAAAACGGGTATGGGTATTGAAGAAATTCTAGAGGCTATCGTCGCCAAAATTCCTGCACCTAAAGGAAACCCCAACGCACCCCTTCGCGCCATGATCGTTGACAGCTGGTTCGACACGTATGTTGGGGTTGTCATGTTGGTCCGCGTGGTCGATGGCAGATTGGGTAAAGGTGAACGTTTCAAAATGATGGCCACAGGGACTGTGTATAACGCTGACACCATGGGCGTTTTTACCCCTGCCAATGAATCACGCGAGAGCCTAGAGGCCGGTCAGGTGGGTTACATCATTGCAGGCATCAAAGAGCTACAGGCCGCCAAAGTGGGCGATACCATCACCTTGGAAAAGAAGCTGCCCAACAATTTAGGCCCTGCTGAAAAAGCATTGCCTGGCTTCAAGGAAATTCAACCCCAGGTGTTTGCAGGTTTGTATCCCACAGAGGCCAACCAATATGATTCTTTGCGGGATGCGCTTGAAAAGCTCAAACTCAACGATTCTTCCTTGCATTACGAGGCCGAAGTTTCTCAAGCCCTTGGATTTGGTTTTCGTTGTGGATTTTTGGGCTTATTGCACATGGAAATTGTGCAAGAGCGACTTGAGCGTGAATTTGACCAAGATCTGATCACGACGGCTCCCAGTGTGGTCTACCAAGTGGTCAAGGGTGATGGTGAAGTGGTGATGGTGGAGAACCCCGCCAAAATGCCCGACCAAGGCAAGATGCAAGAGATTCGGGAGCCCATCGTCACGGTGCATTTGTACATGCCCCAAGATTACGTTGGACCTGTCATGACATTGGCCAACGTCAAGCGGGGCGTTCAACTCAACATGGCCTATCACGGTCGCCAGGTCATGCTCACCTATGAGATGCCTCTGGGCGAGATTGTTTTGGACTTTTTTGACAAATTGAAATCGGTTTCACGAGGTTATGCGTCGATGGATTACGAATTCAAAGAATATCGCGCTTCAGATGTGGTGAAGGTTGATATTTTGCTCAACGGTGAAAAGGTGGATGCACTGTCCATCATCGTTCACCGCACCCAGTCTGCCTATCGCGGGCGTGCTGTGGTGGCCAAAATGCGAGAAATCATCAGTCGCCAAATGTTTGATGTGGCCATCCAGGCCGCCATTGGCGCCAACATCATTGCCCGTGAAACAGTCAAAGCCTTGCGTAAAAATGTGCTTGCCAAGTGCTATGGTGGTGACATCTCGCGTAAACGTAAATTGCTTGAGAAGCAAAAAGCGGGTAAAAAACGAATGAAACAAATTGGCTCAGTTGAGGTGCCGCAAGAGGCGTTCTTGGCTATTTTGCAGGTGGAAGATTGATGGAAGTTTTAACGGGATTTTTGCTGGCCGCATTATTAGGTTATGCCGGTGCTTGGTACAGCGGGATGATAGAGGGCAACTTTGCCTTGCTCATGCTGATGGCGGTCATTATTTCAGGCGTTTATTGGTTGGCTGAAAAGTTTTATTTTTGGCCGCAGCGACTTAAAGCCGTCGAGCAACTTGACCAAGACAAAGCCAAACGTCAGCAAGAACTGTCAAAAATGGGCATTGATCGCCAAGATACCGACACCGGTGAAGCTCGAGATCGACTCCTGATGCAACCCTGGTGGTTGGACTGGACTGCCGGCCTCTTTCCCGTCATTTTGGTGGTTTTTATTCTGCGCTCATTTTTGTTTGAGCCTTTCAAAATTCCATCTGGTTCCATGATTCCAACCCTCTGGGTTGGCGACTTGATTTTGGTCAATAAATTTCACTACGGTGTTCGTTTGCCAGTGCTCAACCTCAAAGTAAGTCAAGGCACGCCAGTTGCCCGTGGGGACGTGATGGTTTTTCGTTACCCTCCTCGCCCTAGTGTGGATTACATCAAGCGGGTCGTGGGTATTCCAGGTGATCAAATTGCCTACTTGAACAAAAAGCTAACAATCAATGGACAACCTGTGCCCACTGAGGCGTTACCAGAGTTTTTTGATGAATCAGTCATGCGCTACTTTAAGCAATCACAGGAAAAACTGGGCAGCAGGCCACACAATTTAATCGTAGATGACGAGCGACCCGCCTTTATTCCTGGCGCAGATGACTTTGCTTACAGAGATCAATGCAATTACACCGTAGAGGGTGTCATTTGTAGGGTGCCTGAAGGACATTACTTCATGATGGGCGACAATCGAGACAATTCCCTTGATTCGCGTTATTGGGGTTTTGTCCCCGACGCCAATATCGTTGGTCGGGCTTTCTTTGTTTGGATGAATTTTGGAAATCTGGGGCGTATTGGTGCATTCAATTGAGCCGATCGTCTTAAACATGTCAAAACGCATTCAAATGGTCATTTTTTAAATTCAATTTCAGGCTCTCTGTTTGAACGACGATCTCAGTCAATTGCAAGTCCGCCTGCAGCACAACTTCAAAGATGTAAATTTGTTGGAGAGGGCTGTGACGCATCGCAGTTACTCCGCAGATCACAACGAGCGGCTAGAGTTTTTGGGCGACTCAGTTTTGAACCTGGCCGTCGCTCATTTGCTTTACGCTCAGCTGAGTGAATTACCCGAGGGTGATTTGTCTCGCGTGAGAGCCAATTTGGTCAAGCAAGAAACCTTGCATCAATTGGCCCTAACGCTGCAAATTCCAATTTGTCTTAAGTTGGGGGAGGGAGAGTTGAAATCGGGTGGCCAGCGCCGTCCCTCTATTTTGGCAGACACTTTGGAAGCTTTGATTGGTGCTGTTTTTCTTGATGCAGGTTATGAAATTGCTGAGCAATTGGTGCACAGATTGTTTCAAAATGTTGAAATCAATCCGCAGATGCAAGCGGCTGCCAAAGACCCCAAAACAGAATTACAAGAATGGCTTCAAGGCCGAAAATTACAGGTTCCTCAGTATTCTGTGGTCTCCACTTCTGGCGCAGCTCACCGACAAATTTTTGATGTTGCTTGCGACATTCCCGAACTCAGTCTTTCACAGCATGGTAGCGGCCCTTCGCGACGTGCTGGTGAACAAGCCGCGGCAGCCGCCATGCTTGAAATTTTGAAAGTCAAGGCCCGCGGATGAACACAGAAACCAATCCCGCTCAACGTTGCGGTTTGGTCGCCATTGTTGGCAAACCTAATGTGGGCAAATCGACTCTGCTCAATGCATTGGTTGGCCAAAAAATCAGCATCACATCGCGCAAAGCGCAAACCACTCGTCACCGGATTACCGGTATTCGCACAGAAGGTGCCACACAGTATGTGTTTGTGGATACCCCAGGTTTTCAAACCCGTCATAACACGGCGCTGAACAAGTCTTTGAACAAAACTGTATTGGGTGCAGTGGGTGATGTCGATCTGGTGTTGTTTGTTGTAGAAGCTGGCATGTTTAACACGGCCGATGCCAAAGTTTTAGCATTGCTGAAACCCGATGTGCCTGTTTTGTTGATTGCCAATAAGTTAGACACCGTCAACCGACGCGAAGAGTTGGCGCCTTGGCTCAAAGACATGCAAGAGCGGCACCCGTTCACAGAATTTGTACCGATGTCGGCCAAAAATGCCAAAGACATTGAACGTCTGATGGGATATTGCGAAAAATACTTGCCTGAACAAGCATGGTGGTATGGTGAAGATGAGTTGACAGACCGCAGCGAAAAGTTCTTGGCCAGTGAAATTGTCCGCGAAAAATTGTTTCGTTTCACGGGGGATGAACTGCCGTACACCTCCACTGTGGTGATTGATAAATTCGAAGAAGAACCTAGTCGTTCAGCCAATCGCATGATTCGCATTGCCGCCACCATTGTGGTGGAGCGCGAGGGCCATAAAGCCATGGTCATTGGCGATAAAGGTGAGCGCCTTAAACGCATTGGCACTGAAGCACGTCAAGAGTTGGAAAAGCTCATGAATGCCAAAGTCTTTATTGAGTTGTGGGTTAAGGTTCGCTCTGGCTGGGCCGACGACGAAGCGCGTGTTCGCTCCTTCGGTTACGAGTAAAAAGGGCAGCCCATGGCCGCTGTCTTGAAACGAATTTCGGATGAGCCTGCCTATGTGCTGCACCGCTACGACTGGAGCGAGTCCAGCCTTATCTTGGAAGTGTTCACTCGGCATCATGGCCGCATTGCCTTGGTTGCCAAAGGTGCCAAGAAACCAAGCTCCTCGTTCAGGCCTGTTTTATTGCCGCTTCAAGCCATTCAAGTTGCCTATGGTGGCGATGCCGATATTCGAACCTTGAAGTCAGTAGAGTGGATCGGTGGGCATGTCATGCCCACTGGCGATGCGCTGCTTTCGGGGTACTACCTGAATGAGCTGTTACTGCGCCTCTTGGCACGCGATGATCCTCATTCCAAATTGTTTGATGCCTACGCTGCCACCGTGCGTGTCATGGCCACGGAGCCAGGCGAATTGCTCCAGGCATCTCTCAGAGTGTTTGAGTTGCTCTTGCTTCGAGAAATTGGACTGCTGCCCAGTTTGAATTCTCAGACCCTCACCATGGCTGACTTGGATGAGGCGAGAGACTATTGTTTGGTGCCCGAAGGCGGCTTGCGATTGGCACACCGTGATGATCGTCACGCATTGAGCGGCGTTCAATGGCTGGCACTGCAAAACGCGTTGGATGGAGAATCTCCATTTACAGACACGCTTCGTTTGAGCTTAGACATGTTGACGCCCCTTCGCACCCAACTTCGCACCTTACTCAATTACCATTGTGGTGTCGGCACTTTAAAGACCCGTCAAATGATGATCGACATTCAAAGTTTGTGAGACCTTCATGACCCCTGATTCCAAAACGGCGCTGTCCGTCAATGTCAACAAAGTAGCGTTGCTGCGCAATTCACGCCACTTGGGTATTCCCAGTGTCCTGAAAGCGGCTCAGATGTGCCTAGAAGCGGGTGCCCAGGGCATTACCATTCACCCCCGCCCTGATGAGCGTCACATTCGTGCCTCCGACGTGTTTGACCTGGCCAACTTGATGAAGCGTTGGCCAGACAGGGAATTCAACATTGAAGGCAATCCGTTTCACCAATTGATGGATTTTGTGAGGACCTTCCGGCCGCACCAAGTAACCTTCGTGCCCGATAGCGAGGGTCAACTCACCAGCGATCACGGCTGGTCATTTCCCAAAGATGCCGACACACTGAAGCCCTTGATTGACGAATGCAAGTCCTTGGGTGTTCGCGTCAGTTTGTTCATGGACCCTGAGCCCAATCAAATGGTTTTTGTGAAACAAGTTGGTGCCGATCGCGTGGAGTTGTACACCGAGCCCTACGCAGCAAGCTTTGGCACACCCACCAACGATGCTTGTTTGGCAGAGTACGTTAGCACTGCTAAGGCAGCCATTGAGCAAGGCTTGGGCGTCAACGCCGGACATGATTTGAACCAAGACAACCTGCCCAAATTTGCACAAGCCGTGCCGGGTTTGTTGGAGGTCTCCATTGGCCACGCCTTGATGGCCGACGCACTAGAGGTGGGATACGCTGCTACAGTTCGCTGCTATTTAAATGCCTTGGGCAGATGATCCAAGCCTTGGCCCCTTTATTTTGAACTGAACGAGCAAACTTCCAACATGATTTACGGCATCGGTACAGATCTTTGTGATGTCAGGCGCATCAGAGCCAGCTTGGAAAAGCACGGCGACCGCTTTGCTCAAAAGGTTTTGAGCGACCAGGAGTTTGCAACTTACAAAGCGCGCAGTGCCAGATGGCCAGAACGGGGTATTCGTTATGTGGCTACACGATTTTCTGCCAAGGAAGCTTTTAGCAAGGCCATTGGCATGGGCATGCGCATGCCAATGACATGGCGCTCGTGCGAAATTAGCAAACTGCCTTCTGGCCAACCTGTGATTGTTTTGCACGATGCCTTGAAAATCTGGTTTGAGTCCCAACATCTAAAAGCACACATCAGCGTCACTGACGAAGCAGATTACGCAGGAAGTTATTGCATCGTGGAAAAAATCGAATGAACATCCAAGCACCCCTCATCATCGACATTGAAGGCTTTGAGCTCACAGCTGCCGACAAAAAACGCCTAAAAAACCCATTGACGGGTGGCCTCATTTTGTTTGGACGCAATTGGCAAAGCCGCGCGCAGCTCACGGCTTTGTGTGCAGACATCAAGGTTGTTCGAAAAGATCTGTTGATTTGTGTCGACCACGAAGGCGGCAGGGTTCAGCGTTTTAGAAACGATGGCTTCACACATTTGCCTGCCATGCGACGATTGGGCGAAATGTGGGCCCAAGATGGCAAAGGTCTGGCCGGTGAAGGTGTTTTAAAGGCTTGCAAAGCCGCCACAGCAGTGGGCTACTTATTGGCTGCAGAGTTGCGCGCCTGTGGTGTTGATTTAAGTTTCACGCCCGTTCTTGATTTGGACTATGGCGAAAGCAGTGTCATTGGTGATCGCGCTTTCGGCCGCGATGCCCGCAATGTCAGTTTGCTGGCCAAAAGTCTGATCCATGGCTTGCAGCGTGCAGGTATGGGCAATTGCGGCAAGCATTTTCCAGGACACGGTTACGTCAAGGCCGATTCACATGTCGACATCCCCGTCGACAAGCGCAGCCTGAAAGCCATCCTTCAAGAGGATGCCAAGCCCTATGAGTGGT
>Ga0315899_10001893_pt1 | contig 23623 bp, 20 predicted proteins | sample LakEriMetagenome_2_FD_203518 | JGI IMG/M metagenome (GOLD analysis project Ga0315899, IMG submission 203518) | Freshwater fungal communities from buoy surface, Lake Erie, Ohio, United States - Buoy 4 MA112 | ecosystem: Environmental > Aquatic > Freshwater > Lake | place: USA: Lake Erie, Ohio... | reverse complement strand
GTCAAAACGAATCGAAATAAACTGATCGATTATACCTTCCTTAAGAAAAGGTATAATGGTAGAATCTACCCAGTAGTAATTCCCATTCTTCGCTTTATTTCTAATGATGCCTTTCCAAATATTACCGCCGCAAATCGTCCGGTACATTTCTTGAAAGAAATCGCTGTCATGAAATCCACTGTTTAGTATATTGTGTTTTTGTCCAAGCAACTCACTTTCGGAATAACCGGAAATTTCGCAAAAGGTTTTGTTAACAAAAGTGATGGTGCCATCGGCAGAGGTTGCAGACACGATTGCTGAGGTATTGATGGCCTGCATAAATCGGCTCATATCCTCCGACATGGCTTCACGCTCTTTTTCCAGCTGCTTACGACCGGTTACATTATGCAGCACCAATACGATTATCTGCTCTTGATCTTTATCTGTCAGAATATCACACGTTAACTCGAAATAGAATTTTGTTGGTTTATGATAAAGATCATCCAATCCAAGACGCTCCTTATTAGAAATGGCTCGACTAATCTTTTCATAAATTTTTTGCTGAGAATCGAACTCCCCAATAAATGACTTTAAATCGAAACTGGTGAGCCCGTTATATTTCGGGAAGATCTTTCTAAACTGAGGCGACAATTCAATACTGCCGTTAACCAAATGAATACTAATTGAGCAGAATCCCGCAATCTTTTCAGCACTCTCAATGGTAAATTGAGTTTTTTTGAGATTCTTGGTTCGTAAATTAATAACATCCTCATTTTTCTTATTAATTGCATCTAACTCTTCATTAGCCACAAATAGCTCTTGCGAGCTAAGTTTAAGTATGTGCTCAACTTGCGCTATATCATTATCATACTCACTGTAAGTTTCACCAACAAGTTCCACAAACGACTTGACTTCGTCCGTTAACGCATCATAATTAGAAAAGTGTTGCTTAATCTGTCGCTTTAAAAGTCTGTGCATGCTTATTATTACTTATTCTCCGAAAATATTGTTAAAGTCATACTTTGATTGTGCAGTTTACATGATTCAACAAACTTCATTTTAGAAATTTCGCCGTTAGAATAAAATCCTGTAAAATGCACAGAAGGTTCAAAGTTTTCTACCACCGCATCAACCTCATCCTGAGTTAGCTGTTTAAGTACGATCTTTCTACCAACACAGCTCACCAGAACAACTAACTCGGGCTCAAATGAATCAGCATCTTTAAGTATTTCGGCAGACTTACCCGCACCATCAATTACCCGATTTACGTTAGTTTTCATAAGGCGGACGTAGGAGTTTTGTGGAACATCGCCTGCAAAAGTTAAACTCTTTTCTTCTTCATTAATCCCTAAAATTGTTCTGACAAGTACTTCTGAAAACTCTCCCTCCCTCATTTCTATTGGGAAATACATTGCCGAGGCTGGCAATTCAGAAGCTTTCTCTCCCAAATATGATTTATATAAATCTAGAGCTGGCTGGTTATCTATTTCATAAACCACATTATTCACACTTTTTGTAACCAAGCGATCAATTCCGAAACTATCCCATCCTCCATATGAGCTACTCGCCACCATCAAATCCTCTCCATAAAATCCAATAGCAGTAATACATCCGGGTCGAAAAACATTTTCATCGTCCGCAACGTAAGTTTTTTCAAATGCGGCGTTATCACCTGCAAGGCCACCTGATACATTAATTGATTTCTCAAGAACGGTATTGATGCCGTTTAACAATTGGGTTCCATTAACAATCAATCCATCAGAGAGAATAAAAACATGTTTGAGGTCATCCGCTTTCAAAGCATTAGCAAGCTCCATTCCTGCCTGAAGCGATTCGGATGATGATTTAATACTACGAGACACCTTTCGAACACGGGTTGAATTAAACTTAATTGATGTTACCGAAAAAGTATTTTCGCTAAACCGATCACCATGTATCTCTCCTGAGGTTGAGCAACCTGCAACAATTGAATTCTGAGTAACTGTTTTTACTTTTTCAATGATTGCGTCATCGTCAAAATAGCTTTTGTCAGCAAAAACAAAGTGAAGATCGAAGTCTTGAAATTGAATGTCACTCAACGATTCAAGGACTTGTAATTTAGTACTAAATAAAAACTGTTTAATTTCCATAGTTCTTCTTTTTCAGCATTTTAAATTATCAATCAATTGTCTGAGTTCGTGTATATCCCATGGTTTATTTAAACGCAGATCCAGGCCTACCGAACTTATAAAGGATCGGATTTCATCATTATCTTCCTGACCTGTGAGCAGAACCTTAGTCAACCCGGGATAGAATGAAACCGCAGACGAGAGCACAGCTGTGCCCTTAACACCATCTATATTGTAATCGCAAATAAGTAGGGATAATTCTTTGCCTTCGGCATGCAATTCAGCAATAAACTCCAGCGCCTCTTCTGCGTTAGATGCAATTTCTACCGTAAAACTCTCCGGTAAGCTGTCTTCTAATTGCATACGCAATGAATGCAAGATCACCAGCTCGTCATCAACTATAAGTATGGTACGATGTCCGTCCATTTTACGCTAATTGTTTAACGACTGCGACAATGTCTGCTTCATTCCAGGGCTTTGAAATAACCTTGAGTACAACATTTTTATCCAGGAGTTCATCGCGTATGTCGACCGGCATTTGCCCGGTTAACATAACAATATTTATACCCGGTAGTCTTTCTTTTAAAATAGCAGCAAATTCATCTCCTTGCATACCGGGCATTTGATAATCCGATATTACTAAAAGTAAATCAACGCCCTCGGCCACAAAATAATCAATTACCTCCAAAGCCTCTTCCCCGTCTTGCGCATATTCATACAAATAGGTGTTATTAAAATTTTTAACCAGCTGCTGCTTTAAAGACTCCAGAATGATCATTTCATCATCGACGCAGAGAATTGCTACTTTTTTCATAACTACAAGATTATTAGATAGTGTATCAAGCACTAAAGCTTAATAGGAATTTTTACGATAAATGTGGTATACGAGTCGTCACTCTCACAATAGATTTCGCCATTGTGTTTATCAATTATTTTTTTAACAATATGCAATCCTAACCCGGTTCCTTCTCCAACTTTTTTGGTTGAGAAGAAGGGTTCGAAAATTCGTGTCCGGATTTCATCGGGTATTCTCGGGCCATTATTTCTTATGTATAAATGGTGATAGTCATTCGCCTCAGCGTCCCATATTTCAATTTGCGCAGCATAATTGCAAGCCTGGATAGCATTGTTAATGATGTTCGTCCAAACCTGGTTTAACTCATCTTGGTTGCCAAAAATTCTACTACTCTCATTAACCGTAACTTGCACTTGTGACCCTGTTTTAATCCTATTCCAAAGGATCGTGATAACAGTATCTAAACTCTCTTTTAAATTAAAGTAAGTGTGCTCGCCTTCAACATTGGCATGCGCAAATCTATTAAGCGACTTCACCACTCGAGCTGCCTTTTCCACGGATACCTGAATATTTTCGACAGACCTGCGGGTATTAACCATTTTGGAAGCTGCAGCAAAAATTTGATCGTACTTTGGGTGTGTGATAAAAACCTCGAAAATATCGCTATAAGCTGTGTGTCCCAATTCTACAATCCGCTTTGCTATGAACATGGAATTCGAAAGATTAGGATAACGCGTTGCCAGGTCGCGATTGATTGCCTGCGAAAAGGCACGCTCTTCTCTGGTAGTTAGTGGTTTGCTCTGCGGTATATAGGTGTTCGCCAAATTAAAAATACAAGATAAAGAGTCAGAATCTAAAAGCTCCTCACTAAGATTGAACTGACTAGCTATACCCTCCAAAATTGACTCATTAGAAGCTTTAATTGCACCAAGAGGCGTGTTTATTTCGTGGGCAATACCCGCAATTAACACCCCGAGTGAAGCCATCTTCTCTTGCGCAATAATATCTTCCTGCATGCCTATAATTTTCTCATAGGCTTGCTCCAGAGATTCGTTCTTAAGTCGCAAATCAAACAATGCTTCGTTGAGTTTTTCAGATTCGTGAAACAAGGCGACGATGTCTGCAGCCGACTTAACAAAATTTACAACCGATGAATGGCAAACGGAGACATGTGTCTTGTATTCATTGCACAACACTCCAATAACCTTACCCGACAAAACGACAGGAACGTCCAACATACTGCAAATACCCAGCGGATTTAAATACCCTTCCGCAAATGCAGACGTATAAGGATGAGTTGATGCATTTGCAGCAAATATAATCTCGCCACTTAACAAGCCTTCAAAATAGGCCGGATAAGTACTTTTGTCCAATGAAATCCCGGCAGAGTATTCATTGTCTTGAAGTTCATATACGCTTGACGTCCGGATAACCTGATCGTCCACATCTAAAAGCCATACACTGCAACGATCGGCTCCGATTTCCCGGCCAATGGCTTTGGTGATCACTTTGATTTTTTCTTGCAGGGGTATGTCGTTAGACAAAAGGCGTATGGTTCCTAAAATTTCCTCTCGCCTCCTTATCTCCTTTTCCCTCTGCCTAATCTCAGTGATATCATACAAGTAACACCTAACCCTAGATTCTGTATCGGCAAAATAAATATTCAGCTGATAGATCTTTTCATTCAATTCCAGTTCCCTGTCATTGGCTGTCTTATTACGAAATTCGCTCGAGCTGATTATTAACTTCGAACATACCAAATCAAAAGAGGAGCCTTCATACCCACCTAAAACTGCCGTGGCGGCAGGATTCATATAGGTCACTTTCTCCTGTTGATAGTCTAATTCTATTATTGGATAAGGATTCTCTTCAGGATAACGAGCCAGATCACGTATTTTTTTCGTTCGATCCTCTACACGACGCTCTAAAACTGCATTTGATTTTATCAACGCATTCTGAGATATCTTAAGCTCGTCATTCCGCTGCATCAAAAGACTATTGAGCCTTTTACTATCTTCTAATCCACGCGAAGCGGCTTGTTGCAAAAAGATATATTCTGCTATATAATCGTGTTGTGGAAAGTCTTTAATGGTTAAGTTGTAATTGGCGATCGGATATTCAGTATTGATTACCGGTACCGAGTATACAATTACATTGCCCTCTCCAAAAGATTTTATCGAGCACTTAAACCTCTGTTTCTGATCTTTCGAAAGAAAGAAAACCAGCGTTAGTACCTCTGCATTTTGACAACTAATCGCGGCGACATCAACACGATTACTCCAATCAAAAAAATCACCGAAAGCACTACCTTCGACCAATAACGGGTAAATTTTTCCGATTTTCTCGCCCAAGCCCCTTACAATACTATTCTGATCAAGGATTAGAAAAAAAGGCGATGCCACGTTTAAGGCTCGAAACAAATAATTTCTGTCTGATTCTGCTTGTTTTTTAAGCATCCTCATTTGTAGGGACTCCTCCACGCGTCGGGCTAACACCCGCAACAAATTCAACTGATTGCCAGAGAGATTTCTTGGCTGAACATCAATAACACACAATGTTCCTAATGCGTGTCCGTATTCATCAACTATGGGAGTCCCGGCATAAAACGTAACACCCGGGCTGCCAACGACGAGAGGATTATTTTGAAAACGAGCATCCGATCGCGCATCTTGCACAACCATTGTATTCTTTGGGTCATTAATTGCATGGGCGCAGAAAGAAACATCGCGCGATGTTTCCTTCACCGTCAATCCTTCTGTAGCTTTAAACCATTGACGACCTTCATCAACAAAGCTGATGGCAGATATTGGTGTTCCGCAAATCGCAGCAGCTAAACTTGCGATATCGTTGAACTCCGGCTCGTCCGTTGTATCCAAGATGTCGTGACGTCGCAAACTGCGAAGCCTCTCTTGCTCATTTAAAGGAATGTCAGGCACCATCATAATTTACTGCCATTCTATTCTAAAAACATCGCAATTGCTATCATCCGATTTTTTCTCCACTTGATATACCGTATAATTTTCCTTACCAAACTTTCTGCATAAGCCCTTCAGCAAACCAATAACCATGGGAGACAGACCCTCCCGATGCGATCGGTATTCTAATTCTATCGAGTTCGCCGTTTCTGCACGGGTGGAAAAATCAGGTGGTCTTAATTCCGGCATTATATTATTTATTCGCTGATGCAACATGTTCAAATTATTCAGGAATTCTGTAAGCGTATCACCGGAAAGCTCCATGAGCTCACCATAGCCTTCATCAGCTGTATACAAAATCCAGTATTCGCCAAATGCTTCCATAACCACAGAGGCCTCGTGTCCTAATACTTCAGCCGCATGTTGAACTAAAGAATAAGTCAACTTATCGGGGTATGGCTGTAAACCGATAAAAAAATCGTCTTCAAACCCTGAGCGTTTTTTAATTTCCACCCACTTGTCTTCACCAAATTTTTCGGTTACTAAATCTTGAATGGCCTTGTTAACTAAACCGTACATACTTTACTGATTTTTATAGTGAATATATTTTGTATTTACCTTCGAAGGACAGATGCCCATAAACAACATATCATCTGTTTGATCATTATTCCCCTGCCACTTTCGAAGCATTAATTCAAACTCAATCTCCTTGATTTCTGCAGGCATATCAATGGTTCGATCAAAGAATTCTATAATTCTTTTTTTCATTATCTTCTTAAAATCAGGACCTCCAAACTGATCGGTTATTCCATCAGAAAAGAAATAGAAATAGTCGTTCGGGGAATAAGTAATTTTGTGGAATGGAATATCAGATTCATCCTCATATTCCTGACCAATCATCTTCCCTTTCAAACTGATATATTCGTGAATACCTTCATTCGATTTATAGTGAATAAATGGCCGCTTAATTCCGGCTATCTCTATACTATTCTCATCCGGTTTTATTTTAAAAATAATTAAATCAAGACCATCCGAAACCGTATTGGTCTTATCAAGGCGAGCTAGATTGCGCCTGATACTGTCATTTAATTTATAAATTATTTTCCGGAGGTCATCATATTTTTTTGAGTTAGAACTGACAATTTCATGACATAGAACAGAAAGCAGTGCCGCAGGGATTCCATGTCCTGTGCAATCACCAACCCCTCCGATAACAGTATTGGTCCTTTTTTTAGGAACCAAAAAGCTAAAATCTCCGCTGATGACATTCTTCGGGCGATTTATGTACAAGCTATCCGCAAACATCCTATGTATTTCCGGACGCTGAGGGAAAATAGCCTTTTGAATCCGTTCTGCATATAAAATCGAATCATTTAAACTGGAGATGGAATCTATGATCTCCTCCAAGTCATCCGGGCCAATAGGCTTGGAATAGAACCCTTTCATACCGGTATTAAGTGCTCGCTTAAGATTAACCTCTTCTGTATTACCCGTGATGTACACGACCGGCACAGGATGGAGCTTCTGAATTTCCTTCATTGTTTCAATACCATCAAGAGATGACTCCAATCGTATATCCATCAATATAAGATCCGCAGAATTACTTCTAAAAAAATCGATAGCCTCCTCACCGCTCGAGAAACATCCGACTACGTTTTGGCCAAGATTTTCCACATAATGTTTATGAAGTTCTAATATGATAAGATCATCTTCAACGATGACAACTTTTTTAGCCATACCCAGATAATAAATTTAGAAGTAGAGTTACCTAATATAGCAACTAAAACTGAACAACACAATAATTGGTCTCGTATGGCGGCTAATGTGATCGCTCCACGAACAACACAATTATCGACCAATGTGGCTAAATAAGAGACAAGGCGGCTTCCCCGCCGTATAATTTATTACTAATTAAATCGGCACAAAAGTAACTTTAGTGAAGCAGTATGGAGCCAATACCAAGATAACATGCAAATACCCTAACGCTCTTGCAATGCCGCACAAACACCATCCCACAAACGAAGTCGTTGTTTTAAGGCAGCAGCCGATGCATTCCGGGCCTCTTGCCATAATTCGTCATCATCACCACAAAGATTGGAAGTCATTTGAAGAGCCAATTCACTATGATGATCGCCATCCACCTCTATATGTCGATCCAAATAATACTTGAAAATTGAAATATTCTCGGGAAATTTAAGATGCAGGTCACTAACTAACGAGACAAACATTCCGGGAACCAGATCTTCACGACCAAAGGTAAAAACAGCAGCTTGTACATGATTCTTTTGGCCCTTGATTATATCAAAAGTAAAATTAACAAAGTCCCGGACTTCAATCGGTGCATTAGCACTGCACAAAGCTGAATTTAAATTATTCGTCGTACGCATCGCAGCTGTAAACCGCTCTATACAGGCGATATCCGCGCCACTTTGTACCATCGCCTCCAAGTATATTTCGTAATGACTTTTTCTGTTACCATTACTATCAACATCAGACTCTTCGCCCACCACAATTTCGTTAATCAAATATCTCGTATCTGCAGATCCGACAGGAAACCACGGGACCTGAACGCAAGTCAAATTATTCTGCAATGACTTCAACAATGACATAAAATCCCACACGGCGTAAACATGATACTGCATGAATACTTTAAGATCATCTATACTTTTTATCGATTCATACACCCTGTGATTAACAACTTGTTCTTTCAATGGGGCGATATGTGTAATTAAGGATTTGATTCGCTCATTCATAATATTGGGTCTTAAGTTCGCAGCCAATTAAATTAGAATTTGATTATTATGTAGACACCTTAAAGGGATAACATTTATAAGCACAAAAATGTTTAGATACTTGTGGCTCCTTTTGAGCTAGTTTTAGTTTGAATTGTTTCACGTCTCCCCGGATCAAGCAAAGTATATTAACGCCTTTATATCTTGAGCATCCATTGGCGAACTCGTGATCTAATGAACATTTTTATGCGGATGGCCCACTAAAACGGTAGTTTATTTTACAAAGAATTCCTACTCAAATAAGTGCTTTACCTATCAAGAGATATTGCTTAAGAAGCTACTTGTTTTTAGTACAATTTAATTATAATATCTCCGGCTACCAGTGATCATAATTAATTCATTTTTTAACTTATTCTTACCTCTTACAAAATAATTTTCAGGTATTTTATTGAATACATTAATATCGCGCGCCGGTAATTACTATGACATCTTGTGTGCAATTCAAAATTCGCATTATCTGAAATAAATAAAAATTTGAAATTTTGTTGATTATTAAAGAATTATCAATTAAAAATAATCCAAACACAATTATTCTGAGCAACTCGGAAAACATAAGCAAATTAAGTTTTAGTATAGCGGCAGAAACACCTTTTGTAGGTTTGATATGTAGCGAAACTCAAAATCCTTCGATGATCCGATATAATATCTATCCGCTTGGGTTGAATATAGAATGTAAACCGTGGCCATAATAAAAAAGCCTCTAGTGAGGCTTTTTGTTCGTACCCAGAGCCGGAGTCGTCCCGATAGCTATCGGGACGGCATGGAAATGGATCCATCGGTGTTTGATTCCAATTATAATCTAAGACATGCCTACGTATAACGCACGATTAATTTTTCTAACATGTCGGGATACTTCACCAGATTTTGAATATAAACCTTGCTCTTCATGCGTTTAATGTGTGCCTCTATTTTTCTCGCAACACTTATGTCTAAATTGTCGATACGAAAAAACAACTCCCAATCGTCGTGTCGGGCTGTATAACTCTGCGGAAATTCCTTTAGCAAGTGGAATTCGTAGCGACGGGCAAAATCCTTCGATGATCCGATATAATATCTATCCGCTTGGGTTGAATATAGAATGTAAACCGTGGCCATAATAAAAAAGCCTCTAGTGAGGCTTTTTGTTCGTACCCAGAGCCGGAGTCGAACCGGCATGGAAGTGAATCCACTGGTGTTTGAGACCAGCGCGTCTACCGATTCCGCCATCTGGGCATTTCGGTACGGGGATGCGAAAATAAGTATTGTTTTTGAATTCCGGCAAAAAATTGAAAACGCTTGCCGTATAACCTGTTTTTCACGTAGTTACAAAAAGAACCACAGGAAGAATAAGAACATAATCACCCAAACCACATCCAGAAAATGCCAATAACGGGCCAACATGCGAATGCGCACACGCTCAACGGGATCGGTATAATAAATTACTGCTTTCACCGCATCCTGACGCACATGCACCAGTTTAAACATGGCCATAAACAGAAAACCCAAACCTACCGCCAAATGCAATACATGCAACCCGGATAACACAAACAAAAATGCACCGGCTGCTGTAGTGTGCGTGCTGCCTCCTACTCCAACTTCGTACAAGGTTATTCCGGATGTCCATAACTGATTCCAACCGATAAATTGTGTGACAGAAAACGCAGCACCGATGCCGGCTGTAAGCAATAAATTATTCATCAATTGTTCGCCGTTATCTACATCAAATCCTTTGTAGGCGCGTTCTACCGTGTAGCTTCCGGCGATAATAATAAGCGTGCTTAAGAAAAATATGCGCGGGAATTCACGATGACTCAACTCGCGCTCCGGATGCGATAACGCGAACAACACCAACAAGGTGACGAACAACATGGTGACTCCGGCTAAACCAAAGTTGACCAAATTGACTAACGGATGCTTCCGTCCTTGTTTCTCGAGTACTTGCATGTGAGGATGACGTTCGCCTATAGAACAACGAAGTGCAAAAATAGTTCACCGATGAAAGATTTTCTTGACGTTTAATTATTCGCCAACATTGACTATTACTGTGCTTGAAGGCAGGCGGACATCAATTTCCAAACGAAGTTAATATCCGATGAATAAAAAATTCTGTTTTTGGAAATGCCCGGGCACGCCTACAATTTCATCCGACGACAGGGTAATTTCTTCTGCATTTGCCAACCCAGCAGGAGTGGCGCACCAAAGCCGCGGTGAATCGGTTGCGGATTTCTTATAAGCGGACACCGAAAATACAATCTACTGTTATTCAATCAAATAGACCATCATCAAAAGTTGTCTTTTCCCGGAATTGAATTCGATTACACTTTCTTTTTAAGGAAGATGCGTTATATTTTGGCAGTTTTCGCCGAAAAACCGCTATTTTTTGGCGGTTAAATCGTGGAAATACTTACCTTTGCAGCCCTTCAACACACAATACCGTGTCTGCACAAGTAAAAATATTTTCCGGCACTGCCTCCAATTACATTGGAGAAAAAATCGCTGCTGCTTATGGTCAGCCTTTAGGTAAACTTACTGTAAGTCGTTTCAGCGATGGAGAATTTCAAACCTCTTTGGAGGAAACAGTGCGTGGATCAACGGTGTTTTTAATTCAAAGTACGTTTCCTCCAACGGACAATTTATTTGAATTGTTGTTGATGGTAGATGCTGCGAAACGTGCATCAGCAAAGGAAATTATTGCAGTAATTCCATATTACGGTTTTGCTCGTCAGGATCGTAAAGATCAACCGCGTGTTGCGATTGGCTCGAAACTGGTAGCTGATATGTTGGCTGCTGCAGGAGTAAATCGTATTGTAACGATGGACTTGCATGCTGATCAAATACAGGGATTCTTCAACGTTCCGGTAGATCATTTGTATGCGTCAACCATGTTCATTCCGTATATCGAAAGTTTGCAATTGCCGAATTTAACGATGGCAGCTCCTGACATGGGCGGATCAAAACGTGCGAACGCTTATGCGAAGCATTTGAAAAGCGAGATTGTAATTTGCTACAAGCAGCGTTCTAAAGCGAACGTGGTAGATAGTATGACTGCAATCGGAGAAATTGAAGGAAGAAATATTGTTTTGATTGATGACATCGTAGATACGGGCGGCACGTTGTGCAAAGCTGCGGATATGATGATGGATCGAGGTGCTGCAAGCGTGCGCGCATTGATTACGCATCCTGTATTGTCGGGCAAAGCTTACGACATCATCGAACAATCGAGAATTACCGAGTTAATTGTAACGGACACGATTCCGTTGAAACGCGAAAGCCCGAAAATTAAAGTGCTTTCCGTAGCCAACATGTTTGCAGATGTATTCCACCGCGTGGTGAATTACGAATCCATCAGCAATCACTTTATCATGTAATTTTTTAATTAATAACCAATAAACAATCACAACATGAAATCAGTAGCAATGAGCGGCTCGCGTCGTGCGAGCGTAGGGAAAAAAGATGCTGCAGAAATCCGCAGAAGCGGTAACGTTCCTTGTGTGTTGTACGGTGGTTCTGATCAGGTGGCTTTTCAATTAGGCCATCTGGCGTTGGAAGGGTTGATCAACAGCCCTGAAGTACGCACAGTTGATCTGGACATCGACGGCAACAAGTACACCGCTATCGTACAGGATTACCAAACGCATCCGGTTACTGACCAATTTGTTCACGTGGATTTTTTACAAATCCTTCCGGGCAAAGGGGTTACTTTAAGCCTTCCTGTAAAATTCGTAGGTAACTCTGCAGGTGTTAAAGCCGGTGGTAAGTTGATCAAGAAGCAGCGTAAACTTAAAGTTCGCGGCATGTTGGACAAGATGCCTGACATGATCACGATCGACATCGAAAACCTGAACATCGGTCAGGCTATTCGTGTTGCCGATATGAGCATCGACGGCTTAACGTTCCTGGATAACAAGAATGTTACTATCGTTACTATTCAGACTACGCGTAACGTAGCAACCCCTGCTGAAGAAGCTAAGGCTGCTAAAAAATAATTCGAGCACGTGAAATACCTGATCGCAGGACTGGGTAATATCGGCGATGAATACGCCGGCACACGACATAATATCGGATTTGAAGTACTGGATGCTCTTGCGAGGGCATCCAGTCTTATTTTCCGGCAGGATCGTCATGCATTTGTCACGGAATACAAATTCAAAGGACGAACCTTTATTTTAATTAAGCCTACCACATACATGAACCTGAGCGGCAAAGCTGTTCAATATTGGTTGCAGGCAGAAAAAATTTCCGTTTCAAATTTGCTCGTCATCACCGACGACATTGCTTTACCCTTCGGCACCATTCGCATCAAGCCAAAAGGTAGTGATGGCGGGCACAACGGATTATCTCATATTCAACAAACATTGCAAACCGCGGAATACGCACGATTACGTTTTGGCGTAGGGAATGATTTTCCGAAAGGTCGTCAAGCTGAATATGTTTTAGGCAAATGGAACAGCGAGGAACAGAAGGTGTTGTCCGAACGATTGGAAAAATGCGTTGAGGCCGTTAAAGGTTTTGGAACTATCGGCCTTGCATTTACCATGAATCAATTCAACGGCAAATAATAATTAGCCGTTAACCAACGTTTTATCCCTGATTTACTATATTTACCAGAACAACGCCTGCCCTGTTGCAGGTGTGGAAACCCTAACCCAAACAAGAATAATTTATGAAAGGTTTTAAGCGTTGCAACAACGGTCACTTCTATAAGGAATCGTTGGAAGAATGTCCGTATTGTCCAAAGTCTGCGTCCGGCTCTGAAGGCGGCAACATGGACAAGACTATGATCAGCGGTAACTTTGAAAATACGCAAGGTGGACTCGATGCTGCCAAGACACAGATATTCGGTGGACACGGCCCGACCGTTACACCGGACAAAACACAAATTTCAGGTGCTAATCCGAACACACCTGCAACACCTGCAAAAGATCTTAACCGCACTTTTATTCAGGGCTTAGAGATTGACGAAACAGGAAATACCGTTGCTGAAAATCCTCGCGCAACACGCATGATTACCGGATGGTTGATATCGTACACCATTGATCCGATGGGCGTAGATTTCCGTATTTATGAAGGAAATAACAGCATTGGTCGCGATCCGGGCAATTCCATTGTTATCACGAATGATGCTGCCGTGTCCGGAAAGCACGTTACTATTTTATGCAAGAAAGGCAAGTTTTTCATCAAAGACGAAATGGCTGCTAACGGGACATTCCTGAACAACGAAGAATTAGAAATAGGTAAACCGTACGACTTGAACGACGGCGACACGATTAAAGTAGCCAATACAACGTTTAAGTTTAAAAGCGCACAATAATGCGAAATACGTTCTGCTTGGAACGCTATCGGCGCTTCGGATGCCTTGCTGTGCTGTGGGCTTTCCTCTGCATGCCACTATACGCGCAGGTTCAGTTTAAATCCGTAAGCGCGGATAGCTTTCCGTCCGTTAAACTTGTTGCAACAGATCGCAATCCCGTTTCACACAACAGCGACTTCTTCATAGTTGAAGACGGCGCGAATTGCACGTTTACTTTCGCTTCGAAACCCGCGAAACCCGACGATCAGGGACTTTCCATACTTGTTGTTATGGAAAATCACTATCTGCCCCAACGCGCGATGCAACGTGAATTTTTCAAAGGCGTATTGAGCAATGCGGTGAGCGGCATGTTGGGCGCAATAGACGAAATGGCTGTAGTCACGTTTGACTGGTATCGCAATGATCAATTATTATATCCTGCACAACCGGAATTCACGAACAAACCTGATGTCGTAAAAGAAAAAGTAAATGCAATAACGGCACCAAGTGCCTTAGCAAATCAGAATCAAGGTTCGGAAATATTTTTGGCCTTGCATGAAGCGTTATCGTATTTCGAAAAATATAAAACAGACAAGAAGAAAATTATTCTGTTGTTATCTGATGAGTATTACAACATCTTCGATACGCGCCAGACTGCAGGATCCGTGAGTGATAAGGCTGTTGCTTTAAACATTCCGATCTACTCGTTGCGTTATGACATCGGCATGAAAGATAAATACACCATTAAAGATGTGGTGGATGCTTCTTTCGGAGAAACGATGTGGACAGACGGAAACAACGCAGAAAATGTTGTTCAGCAGTTGATCAAGTTTATTAAAAACGCTCCTCAACGATTGGCAGGATCTGAGTACACGATTTCTTATACTGCCGCTTCTTCACGCGATGGAAAAAATCACAGTGCTGTTTTAAAAACAAAAACCGGACAATCAATTCTGTTTTCATACACTGCGCCTCCGCCAACTTTTGCAGATCGTTTCGAAGAAAATAAACTCTTGTTCATTCTATTGGGCGTTGCATTTATCGGCTTAATTTTTGCCGGCTTTAAATGGAATAAAGCCCGTGTACAGCGCATTGCGGCGGAAGAAGCATTGCGTCAGAAGAATTTGAAAAGCATGCAGGAAAAGCAACGTCAGGCAGAAGAAAAAATTGCAGCTCAGGATAGGCATCTTGAAAATATCGTGCGACAGACCGAGGAGGAAAAAAGAAAGCAGCAGGAAGAAGAGCGTCGTAAACATGAGCAGGAACGGGAAAAACAACTTATTCATGAAATGCGCGCCCGTGGCTCATTTGCACGAATTGTAACTGCGAAAGAATTTGGCGGTGTACTGGAAATTAACAAACCTGAAATAATTATTGGCCGTGAAGCCGGAGCAGATATTGTTTTTGCTCACAATACGGTTTCACGCAAGCATGCCGTTGTAACTTATGAAGGCGGAAAGTATTATATACGCGACCTGAACAGCTCTAATGGTGTAAAAGTTAACGGGACAAAAATTAGCGGAACGCATCCGCTCAATGATGCGGATCATGTTTTACTGGGTGATGTTGCATTCACCTTCCATCTATAATTTGCATGAGCGAAAAACTTAAAGAATTCGGTCTTACAGACGTTGGCTTGGTGCGCAAAGCCAACGAAGATTCTATGGGATCCGGACAAACGCGGAATGGTTATGTATTCGTGGTATGCGATGGCATGGGCGGACACGTAGGAGGCGCAACAGCATCATCAATTGCGGTCAAGAGTATTCTTGAATTTATGGATAGTCAGGACTTGACGGATATTCCTTCCGGTATTTCTTCCGCTATTCAATTTGCGAACGAACAGATTTATGCCACAGCGCAAATGGATCCCAACCTAAAAGGAATGGGAACTACATGTACAGTTGTAGTCGTTCATGGTGATCATGTGCACATTGGCCATGTTGGCGATAGTCGTATCTATTTGTTTACCGCTGGAGGTTTGCATCGCATCACAAAGGATCATTCATTCGTTCAGTCTTTGGTTGATCAGGGCATTATTCCTGATGCGGAAGCAGAAAATCATCCGCGAAAAAACGAGTTATTAAAAGCATTAGGCATTCGTCCGAATGTTGAACCTACCGTAAACGAACATCCCATTCAGCCCAAAGTTGGCGATGTGTTCATGATGTGTTCGGATGGTTTGTGCGGATTGGTGAATGATGCATCGATGAAAAAAATTCTGCGTGAAGGTTCGCTGGAACAACAAGCCACAACTTTAATTAATGCAGCGAAAGCAGCGGGAGGACATGATAACATTACGGTGCAGTTGATTGAAATTACATCAAGTCCATTTACTGCCAGTGTGTTCGTGGACATGAATCCTGCCGATCTGGTGAATACCGGCGACATGTCCGGTAAAACAACAATCATCAATACACCGAAGAAAGATCCGTTTGAAACAACTGCTGAAATTCCTGCCGTAAATGAAGAGAAGAAAAAGAGTAAACTTTTTCTAATTGGCGGCATTGCTTTTCTCATTGTTTTAATAATTCTGTTTTTCATTTATAATAATAAAACAGAGCCAACGCCTGAACCAAAAAAGGACGAACCGAAAGAATTTAAAATCGGTAATAACCCGAACCAACCTGAGGAAAAACAGGAAGAAAATCCAACGGTTGCACCTAAAAAAGAAACTCCAACTAACAAACCGTCGCCGACAGGGGTTACCGGTAAAACCGGGACAACAGGCGCTACTGGCGCTACCTCCCCAAAACCTACAAACAGTTCAACTGGCGCAACCAATACCGGAGGAACTTCGGGAGCAACCGGCCCGACCGGTACAACCATTCCTCAAACTGACCCGACAACACCTACGGAACAACCTGCTCCCAGGTCAACAGGGCCGACCACAACACCACCGCCTCCGGGAGGAAAAGATGGTCAATAATTGCATTTATTATAACATATGCTCTTAAATAAAATCACTACTCAATACGAAATCGTTGGCCAGCTTTCCACGGGCGGCACGGCTATCGTATATCAGGGAGTTGATTTGCACACAGGGTTTCCTGTTGCGATAAAAGAACTGCGCACAGGATTTCGGAATAATGAATTTGTGCGTAAGAAATTTAAAGAAGAAGCTAATCGATATTTATACTTAAATCATGCGAATATTGTTCGCCTTGTTGATTTTATTGACGGAGGTGAAGCGGTTTATTTGGTGATGGAGTTTGTAGACGGTGTAAATCTGGAAGATTATATAAATAAGGTTTCAGGACCCTTACCGGAATCTGTTGCTGCTGCGATGATGTGTGAAGTGTTGGATGCAATTGCCTATGCACATTCACAGGATGTCATTCATCTCGACTTGAAACCTTTAAATATTATGATTACCAACTCCGGAGAAATCAAAGTGCTTGACTTTGGTATTGCGCATACTTTGCAGGAAGGAAATCCCGAAAAAATTATGGGAAGTCCGGTGTACATGAGTCCGGAACAGATTTCAGGAAAAGCAGTAAGTACTTTGTCGGATATATATTCGCTGGGCGTGACTTTATTTCAATTGCTCACCACACAAACACCATTCCCCAACTCAACAGGGCGTGATGATGTATTCAAAGCAGTAATGCAAGAGCAAATTTCCGATGTGCGAAATATCCGTAAAGATTTGTCGCCTACGATTGCAGCTATCGTCCGCAAAGCAACCATGAAACAACCGGAGCATCGCTTTCAAACGTGCACAGATTTTAAAAATGCGTTAATACATTTAATATGAAATTAGTTAAAGTAGGACGCGCCCGTGAAAATGACATCGTGTTGCAGGACACATCGGTTTCACGTTATCATCTGGAATTATTCCGTGATGATGAAGGGCACGTTTTTTTAACTGATCTGGACTCGGGTAACGGCACCTTTGTAAATGGGCGAAAAATCAGCGGCTCTGTGATGTTGGAGGATAACGATATCGTTAAAGCCGGCAATTCTGTTTTGCCTTGGAAAAATTATTTCAAAACATCCACTTCTCAACCAGATATTGTTATTCCTCCGACAGCATCGGCTCAGGAGTTTACCGAAAAAGATAGAGTACTTGTTGCATTAATGATATCCGGAATAGTTGCCGCAATAAGTGTACTGTTGCCGTACTACTCAACATCGGGTAAAGCATATTATTCGCTGATTTCATTAATAATTAATTTATCGGGAGACGAACCTTTAGCGGCGCTTTCGGGATACTCGGGTTTAATTGCATCATCGGGAATCATCTTATGTCTGGTCATCGGCTTAACGATTTTTAGCGCAACTCCTTGGGGCCGGAAATTGCCGTTGTGTCACTTTTTACCCTGGGCAGGTTTAAGTATGCAAGGGCTATTAACCGTGTTGATTTTAACTGCATCAACAGAAGAAGTTGATACTGCGACTCCATTATTAGGTGCGGGATATGGTTTGACTATTTTGTCGCTGCTTGTTGCAGGTGCTATTTTGAATCATGTATTTCCCGTTGAACAGGAATTTTATTTGCAAATCGAATTTATAGTTATGGCATTACTAACGTTTCTGTTTTTCAGCAACCTACCCATGTGGTTTACCATTGAGCATTGGAGCGGACACCCCGGAATTATTCATCTGAGCGGTTTTACGTTAATGACCTCTATGATCGGCGGTGGCAACGAATATGGAGGACTTATCTTTCGCCTGATTTGGTTACTGCTATACGGTGCATTGTTTTTCACATTAGTGCGCTATTATTTTCCGGGCTCGGCCACAGGTAAAAACCTGCGTCCCGCATTTGTTCTGTGGGGAAGTGTTTCAGCATTAACCGTAGTATTCGCAGGCCACGAAACATTCGGTTTTGCAGGCGTTTTTAATATTACATCCGAAGAAAGTAACTCCGGTCCCGGATGCTGGGTGTTTATCATTGGAGTAATAACCTTATTTTTAAATTCTCATTTAACCGCAAGAACACCCCCTAATCAAACTCCAACAAGATGAAAATGATTCGAATCGGCAGGGATGCCGAAAATGACGTTGTTCTCAATGATGCTGCGGTAAGTCGTAAGCATGCTGAGATCTTCCTGGACGATGATGGAAATATCTTCCTCACCGACCTCAACTCCACATCGGGCACGTATGTGAATGGTAAAAAAATTGCCGAAAGCGTATTCTTAGTTTCAGGCGACATTGTAAAGCTTGGTGAAGCGCAACTGGATTGGGAAAAACACACGTCAGGTTTAAAACAAGCCAACCTCGATAAAACGCGCGGCTTTACATCGCCAAAGTCCGCACCGAAAAAAGCACCTGCCGCTCAGGACAACTTTATGCGAAGCGCCATCATATCGATGGGTGCGGTGATCGCTTTATTCCTAGTGATGTATTTCGCGAATGAAGGGGGAGCCGGTGATGATAGCGATTTGAAAAAATCGGAAGTGCTGAAGAAAAAAGATCTGCCGAAAACGGATGTTACCCGTGATGAAGAAGGACAAAAAGCAGAAGCACCTGTACCTCCTGCTGAAGGCGAGAGACGCAGGAAAGAAATTGAACAACAACCAACTCAACCGAATGAAGAGCCTGTAATTGTTGTGGTTGAAGAGCCGGCGGGTTCAGAAATCGTTTATGACTTCTCGTGTCTGAAAGATGAAAATGACATGGGCACAGGAAGCATTCTTGACATCATTCGTGGTTTCGAAAAAGAAACTATTGAAGATTCAGGAATTGAAGTGACGCTGGAAGAGGAATTGGAAGTTGGCCAGTCTATCAAAGATGAAATGTTCAAGACGGCAACCATCATAGAAAGCGGTTCTGTTGTTGCTCGCATTCAGCGTATCTTTAACAAGTTGGTACAGAACATTCCAAATCCTTACGGAATGACCTACGAAATCTACGTGGTTGATGACAATGTATTGAACGCATTCACTGCAGGTGGACAAGTATTCATCTACACCGGTATTATCGACTTCTGCAAAAATGACGATGAGATTGCTGCGATCTTAGGACATGAAATCGGTCACAACCAATTAGGCCATATTCGCCAACATATTCAAAAGAACAAGTGGTTCGAACAGACATTTGGCAATAACGAAATTGGAATGGGCGCACAAATGCTGGAGTCAATCGTAACAACTTCATTTAATCAAGAAAATGAATCACACTGCGACTTGTGGGGCTCAGACTTGTGCATGAAGTGTGGATGGGATCCATGTGTAGGAATCGGTTTGTGGGAGCGTATGCATGATGCTGATGGAAATCCGGAATACGATCCACTGGATAACATTTTCCGTTCTCACCCATACTCCAACAAGCGCGCGGTTTGTATCCGCAACCACATGTTATCGAATTATAAATATAACTGCCCCGAATAATGAGCAACAGAACTAAACTTATCGTATTGAACGTTGGCCTGATTGCTGTAATCGTAGGCGCACTATTTGCCATGTTCAAATATCCCAACTTCGAAAAAGCTATTAATCTTGAAGTGGTTGATCGCACAGATCGCGGGTTTATTGCGCGCACGAGCATCATCGTTCGTAACGACAATTTCTTTTCTATCAACGGCAAAGATCTGGTTGTGAAATTATATTACAAAGATTCTCTGATAGGTGAAACGAAAGGTGTTGATGATGTTTCATTAAAAAGAAAATCATCCGACACCATCGGCCTTAACATTGAGTTTCATCTTGCTGCGATGCGCAATGATTTGCCAACGCTGATGAAAACTAAAGATTCCATTGCATTCGACATTCAGGTGGAAGGCAAATTCAGCATGCTCGGATCAAACAAGTCAGAGAAGACACGCATTTATTTCCGTCCGAAAGATTTTGTTCCGATGTTGATTGAAGATGGCCTTGGAAACAATTCGGTGACTTTGAATGAAGTGAAATTGAAAAAGGCAGAAGCAACAACCAGCACTTTCGATTTTAAAGTTCACTTGAAAAATACACTGCCTTTAGATGTTCAGATTAAGAACGTTTGGATTGATGTATTCGCTGATAAAGATTACAAGAAGCGTGTAGGTGAATGGTTAGGGAAACAGCCTAACAAATTGAAGCCGGGCGAAGAAGGTGACGTTGCGGGCGATCTTGCGGTAAATAATTTGTATACTGCCTTAAGCGGAGCCACTTCCGTGATCAGCGGAGATTTTGAATACTTCGTAGACGGACAAGCTGATGTGCTTGTGGACGATTATCAAATTACCGTTCCAATTTCTACCAGCTTTAAGTACAAACCATCAACCAACGAAATCACGATTACCAGCGGTAAATAAAAATGAACGAAATCAAACTGTTATTCGTCGCCGGAAATCAGTTACTGCGGAAAGTAAAACTGATTAAAGGATCGCATCTTGTACTGACCATCGGTAAAGCAGAAGGTCAGGTAGATATTTTAATTCCGGACAACACGGTCTCTCGTCAGCACGCACAAATTATTTGTGACACGCAGGGACAATTGTTGTTACAGGACATCGGAAGTTCGAACGGTACGTTTGTAAACGGCAATCGTTTGAATGTTGGTGTTCCGGTAAAAATAAATCCTGGTGATGAAATCTGGTTTTCCGGCAATAAGTCGTTGCGCTTATTAGTTAATGGCGACGAATCACAGTTTAATGCTGCAGGTGCCGCGGTGGATGACAAATCCACCGGCGAACACACGAACATCATGGACAAGTTCGCCAACAAAAATGTTGTCGTAATTGGACGTAATGCAGAGTGTGATGTCGTTTTCAATCATGCTTCTGTTAGTCGTCGTCATGCAGCAATAGAAAAATTAAGTGACGGAAGTTTTCAGGTTAAAGATCTGAATTCACTGAACGGCACTTATGTTAACGGCAAGCGAATCACGGGCGCCACTAAAGTCACCGAGCGTGATGTGATTTTGGTTGGTCGCTTCAAAATGAAATTAAAAGGAGAAGCGAAAGACATTTCGAAAGATGTCGCGATACGTGCAGAGCGTATTGAAAAAGCCTATCCGAACGGATATAAGGGATTGAAAGAAATGTCCTTTACTATTCCGTCGCGTTCACTAATGGGAATTATGGGTCCTTCGGGATGCGGTAAATCCACATTGATGAAAGCTTTGAACGGCGATGCTCCCATCACGAGTGGTGCCGTTTATCTATTCGATCTGGAATTAATTCAGAATTATGAATTCTTAAAAACACAAATTGGATATGTTCCGCAGGATGATATTGTACACCGTGAATTGACGGTGGAACAATCATTATACTATGCAGCGCGATTGCGATTACAAAATGCGAACCCGGAATTAATTGCAGAAAAAATTGATCAGGTTTTGCAGGATCTGAACATTGCACATATTCGCAAAAATCTGGTCGGAAAAATTTCCGGAGGCCAGCGCAAACGTGTTTCAATTGCTGTTGAGTTGCTTACTGATCCTTTGGTGATCTTTTTGGACGAACCTACTTCGCCACTCGATCCGCAAACGATCGAAGAATTTTTAGGGATTCTGCGCGGATTAGCACAACGCGGCACCACCGTCGTTATGGTTACTCACAAGCCGGAAGATTTGAACTACATGGATTCCGTGATGTTCCTTGCAGAAGGCGGACACCTGGTTTACTATGGCAGTACCGACGGTTACAAGAATTATTTCAACGTTAAAAATTCGGTTGATGTGTACGCTAACATCGCGGGAGATCGTTCGAAGCCGTGGATTGAAAAATACGAGCGCGAGCATCCGCATCCTGACGTTGTTCCGGAACCGCCTGCAGAAAAACCTGCGCGGACCAAAGTTTCGTGGTTCGATCAGTTGCGGTGGTTAACAGCGCGTTATTTCAAAATCAAGACAAACGATCGTGTTAATACTATTATCATGATTGCGCAAGCGCCGATTATTGCCGGACTAATTTGTTTGATCTTCAAAGACGTGGTGCAATCGGTTCCATTCTTGATGGCTATCTGCGCTATTTGGTTTGGAGCGAATAATGCAGCGCGTGAAATCGTAAGCGAACTTCCGATATACAAACGTGAACGAATGTTCAACATGTTAATTCCGACATACATGATGTCGAAATTATTCGTGTTAGGATTCTTCAGCGCAGTGCAATCGTTGTTGTTTGTGGGTATCGTTTACCTTAACTATTCCGGCGATAATCCGGAATGGAACGATCCGATGGGTTCATTCAACTGGATGCTGGTATTGGCGTTGAGCTCAACATTGATGGGCTTGTTGTTATCTGCAGTTGTGGATACTGCGGAGAAAGTAATGACGCTTGTTCCATTAGCGTTGATTCCGCAAATTATGCTTGCAGGTCTTGTTGCAAAAATTAAAAATCCGTTGGTTGAATTTATCAGTTACGGAACATTATCGCGTTGGGGAACAGAAGGCTTCAGCATTTTACAAGATACTGTAGTAGCGGAAGTCATGAAAATAGACACTTCCCAAATTAAGATGGACAGTGCCAATCCGGGCAAGTTAATTATTCCTGAACCGGTGACAGATACTGTTAACGTCAGTTCAGTTGAAATTCTCCACAAGCAATTTTATAAGGATTACACTGAACGTTTTGAAAGTGCGGGAGAGATGTCATTAGACTATTATGCAGTTGGAATCATTTCATTGATTTTCATTGTGGGAATTTATATAGCATTGAAAAAGAAAGATTCTATCCCGGGAATGGGCGGGAAATAAGAGCAATACAATATTCATTCAATATCAGTAAGACATGAGTTTAATCGGTAAGCAGATTTTACATTACGAAATCAAAAAGATGATTGGTGAAGGCGGCATGGGTAATGTGTACCTGGCTGAGCACGTGAAGTTGGGTCGTA